>ENA-USUE01000137-USUE01000137.1-human-gut-metagenome-genome-assembly--contig:-NODE-137-length-43254-cov-43.246752_pt1 | contig 43254 bp, 60 predicted proteins | sample MGYA00250060_ERZ773396 | MGnify/ENA primary metagenome ERZ773396 (study PRJEB29103, sample SAMN06111989) | human gut metagenome | biome: human gut; feature: ankylosing spondylitis patient; material...
AAAACGACCGTTCACCATTGTAAATCCATACGTCAAGGCGATTGAACGTGCTTTCAATTCCGCATCAACCGAATTAAGAACGCCAATCCAAAAGTAATAATAACTATTGTCGGCATCCACCTTATATTGTGTCGTGGTTATCAGGATTGACCCGGTTTGATTGCTCCTTGAACAACGTGCATATATGTAATAAGCCGCGTTGTTGTCCGTCAAAGTAATTTGACCATCTGCAAGAACCCACGAAACGGCGCGTTCTTCATTGATGGTGTAATGCGTCAAGACACCACCTTGCCATTTCAAAACATTGGCATTGCCATTATAATTTGGTTGGAACACGGTGTTTGTCAGTCCGAACTGCATTGATTTTGCACCGACTGACAACGCAAGCGTATCAATTGAATTTGGCTTTATTTTGTCTGTGTAATAATCCCCTTCCGGGTCAAATACCATGTTCAATACTTCACGACTTGACCGCCAATTGGCGCGTGCGCGTGTCGGGTCTTTCAGGTTGTTAATAGTAATAACCTTGTCAATATCTATCAAATCAGATATGACCCGGTTTGTTATGTTTGACGTTGTTTGCGTGTCTGAAATGGTCAAGGTATAATCGTATGGGTCAAGGATATTTCGTGTAAATGATTTTATGCGAATAGCCTTGTCCACATCAATATCCGCGTCCTTGACGTGTATATAATCACCGGGGGCAAAGAAATTCATCACACCCGCCGATTCATCCACGAATTGTTGCAAATAAGCCTTTGTTACACTTACGCCATACTGAACTTTCGGTTGGCAATTTTGGTCATAATATTTATTTCCTGCTTCCGCCAATTCCGCTTCCGCCGCTTGTTCAATTTCCGGTGAATAGGCAATATCTGTTATCTTGTATTCATTACCATTGGCAAATTGAAATGCCGCGGATGTTTCTGACGGAAAAACATTACCCCGGTCGTCTGTGAATTTTCGCAAAACGAATGTCTTTGTTGCATGGTCATAACTTTTGACTTCAAAATCATACCCCGCAAGATTGCCCGTATTGAAATGGATTTTCGCAGCAACACCATCAATCAAATATTTTGTGGTTACACCGTCCGATTCTTTTTCGTTCAAATCAAAAGGAAAATCCGTATCAACAAACGAAAAGACATCAACCACTTTTTTAACTGACCCCGTAAAAGATGGTTTTATATTATCAAAATTTTTGCGCCCCTCAAAAATTCCGTATTTCGCCACCATTTCAGGCTTTTCAATATATGATTGCCCCTTGGTCTTACCGGGTAAACAAAGGCGGTCGGCACGATATTTTGAAGTAATATTTTCAGTGCTGCCATACACTTTCAAGCGTGTAACAATATTTGCAGATGAAACATTTTCACGGTGCAATTCATACAAACCCTTTCCCCTGCCATATTCAAATAAATATGGCGATGTTTGACCAACTTTTTCATAAAGATTTATTGTGTAAACCCCATTCCCTTGTGTTATTTCAAATTCAACACCAAAATTGGACGTATCACACAAGTTTTGAAGCACGGATAAGCAATTGTCCGATTCTCCAAATGTTAAGGTCTTGTCGCCCGCGGTTTCAGGACATACCCCCAATTTCCACTTTCCGGGGAATACACGATTTGCGTTTGAAATCAAGACGTTCATAAATCGCCGCAAATCACCTGTTAACGAATCACCCTGAATATCCTGCAATTCATTATCCGTGGTGTCAATATTTACATCATAAGACACCCGGAATAAATCATATTGCACGCCCTCAAACTGCAAGGTATATTGAAATAAGTGCATTCCCGTTTTCTTGACGGATGGCAAGCGGTTCAATTTGTAATCACGCCCAAAAACCGTTATTTTATCGCCAATATTATACTTTTGCGGGAATGGTGATTCAACGGTAATATCAACCGTATCTTCCGCATTCAAGCCCCAATTTTGTTTGGCGGAAATTATTCCGGTCGCCGTGCGCCGATTTTGCATTGGCACACGGTTTCCGTTTGGTTGTGTAATGATTATATTTGTCAAATTCGTTCCCATACTACAATTGCATTTGTTTCAAAGGATTTTATTTCTTCAATACATCCGGTTATAACGGGGAAATAATCACCGTTATTGGCATAATCATGTTTGACTTTTACAGAATCACCGCTTATGTCATAATCAACAGACCCATCACCCCAATAGATATTCACATATTTGGTCGTGGTCAAAGTGATTGTGCAAGTTTTGGTTGATTCACCGACACGAATATGTTTCAACACACGTTTTACGGGTTCGGGTTCTACCAATTTCAGCTTAAATGTACCAACCATAAGTTCATTGCTCCATTGTTTTGTGATTTCGATTGCATCCTTGCAATAGACTTCATAAATCAATGGTTTTACCGGGTGAACATCAATGACAAGGCGGTTTGTTCCTGTCTTGTCAAATTGCTGTTCAAACTCTGTAATGCGTTTGATGAAATCCATTTTGGATTCAGCCTTTATAAAACAAGACAAAGTGATTTCGCGTGATTCATAAAATTTATGCGCTAAATCAACACTTTCGCCGTGATAGTTATCCCATGAAAGACTTGCCGGGGCTTTTAATTTAGGGCGATTCATCACACCATCAGACCCGCTAACATAAACACCAAACTTCTTGAAGTCAACGCCATCCAACAAATACGCCTGTTGTTTACTTGTTGACAATTCTTCAATCAATTGCGCTTGTGTCAAAGCGATATTGTAAATTTTGACATCATCCAACAAGCCAAAACCAAAATCCCCACCGTAAAAATCTTGATTTAAGGACACGCCAAGCAAAGTCCCGGAATGGTTGATTGTCTTGACCAAAGACGAATTGACATAAAAGTTGAATGCTGCTCCGCGTCTTGTCAATGCCAAAGAAAACCATGTACCGGGTTTGGCTTCAATTGGGACTTCAACATAATTTTTCAATCCCGAAAAATTCAAAATCCAAATCAGGTTATTAGGCGAACCACATTCAACACTGCTATTCATCACCCAAAACAACATGGAAAATTCGGCGTTCATATTTGACAATATGCTTTTAGACACTTCGCACGTGTCTTTTCCTGCAAATTGTATGGCATTGCCGTTTTTCCCGGCAACAAATTTTGCACCCGTAACCACACCATCAGCACGGTTCTGACTATAATCATACGCAATCAAAGAACCATTGCTTTCATCAAATGGCATTTGTAGAATTATATTATTCGCATTCATATCAATATGTTTTTTTATTCTTTTCCCGGATTTTTACAACGGCATCATCCGTTACTGCCTTTGTTATCGTACCCCCATAACTATTGACGCAAACTTTCGCCCGGTCGCTTGCGTACACGTTTACAACTGCATTATCAAAAACATCAATCATTACAAAGGCATTATCCTTGGCAATAACATTCAATTCTGAATCATGCTTAATAAATATTTCGCAAACCTCAAATCCATTTGTCACGACACGTCCAAGACTTGCCCCTAAACACACACATTTGGGCTTGTTTTCAATATTTATATTATCATCAAGGAAAACACCGTATTGTTCCATTTTGCCCTTGAAATGCGTTCTTAAAAACTCATTGTCGGGGTAATTATTAGCAAGGCAAAAATCAATACCCTTTAAGTACATTTCCGCCATTGCTGCAACATCGGAATCATGCAACTTCACCAATTCATTATACCACGGTTTGCATATTCCGTCCGCTTTTGCTTTTCTTGCAAGTTCTTTGACAACTTTCATACTTTATTGTTTTATAGTAACACACGCAAATTTACGATAAACCTTGCGACCGCAAAGAATCCCCGGCGGAATTGCTTTCAAGGATGGTGATAATTCTTTCAATCCTTGATAAATATCGGTTGTATGCCGTATTTGCTGCAATTGTGTTCAAGGTCTGCAACGATTGCCGTAAAATTGAAGTTGCTTCAAGTTGGTTAATTCGTATTGCATTCACTTGTCCGGCAAGGATGCTTGCGGTTTCCTCTGACACGCCTTTAACTGCACCCGTCAATGAATCATCAGGTTCTTCAATATTCAAATCCTTAAAAATGTCGGAATATATTCCCAACGCTTCATTGAAATTATTGGCGGCTGCCTGAACACGGCGTTTGAAATCCTCAATTTCCGCATCTGTCAATCCATCGAAAACAAAATCATCGCCATTCCAATACCCCATTGAATTTTCCAAATCATCAAGTGCGCCTTGAAGCTGTTTTTCAAGGAACTTTTTCTTCAATTGGTTTACAATGGCGTTTTGCAAGACTTGATTCACGGTGTTTTCAAATGCGGTTGCCGCATCTTCACCCTGTTTGAATGCTTCAACAAGGGCATCGCCCAAAGTTCCGGCGAAATCAACGGCATCAGTTTGAAGAATATCTTTTGAAATTTCATCATACATATCTTCAATTTGCCGCCCCAATTCCGCGTATTGCTCTTTGTATTCATTTACCTTGTCACCATCTGTTTTCTTTTTGCTTTCTTCGGCTTCCCACATTTCTTGCAAATGCTGGCGTTGCTGCTCCATGTTGCGTATTGCCTGCATTTGTCCGGAATACACATCACCGCCCAAGGCTTTTTCAATCTGCCATTCCAATTGCGCATAAGCCGATTGAAGTTGTTCAAGGGCTTTTTTGTGTGCTTTTATTTGTTTCTCTGCCTTGCGGTCGCGTGTATTAAACAAGTCAAAAGCTGACGACAACAAACCGATTGAACCTTGAATGATTGAAAGCGGGTTTCCCGTTGCGATTCCTGTTGCCACCTGACTTGCCCCATCAAGAATGCCGCCCAAATCGCCGATTATGGCTTGGGTTTCTTCATCCATTGTGACACCCATTTTTTCAAGACCGGACGTTACGGCATCAAGTGTTCCCCCTACAAGGTCAATGGCTGAACTTGCGCTTTCAAACATATTAGTCAAAGACTTTTTCTTGCTTTCATCGTCACTTGCTTTGCCATATTCCTTAATGCTTGAAACCAAGGCTTTGAACGGGTTGCGCTCTTGGATTTCATCTTGCATTTCCGAAATCTTGTTTTTTAATGTTTCAAGGTCTTTCGGGTCAAACTCGATTCCAAGATATGCACCATCAAGACCGTTGATTTTATCAATCAGTTCTTGCAATTTACGGGTGCTTATTTCGTCAAGGTCGCCAAACATCAATTCCCAATCCGGGTGCGCCTGTAATTCACCAAGGGCAAATTTTGAAAGGGCTTGTTCTTGTGCCTTGTTTAAGGCTTCCACCATTTCCGTATTCCCTGCCGCTTGCGCCGCTTTCCTCTTTTCTTCGTATTCGTCAATAATAGCTTGTTTCCGTTGCTCAAAATTGCCGTATTCTGCCAATAAAGCATCATAATCAACACCGCCAATATTATTCACATCCTTATTGTATTTGTTGGTGCGGTTCTGAATAGCCTTGTCTATTTCTGCACGTTCTGCATCCGTGGTTGCTTGCTCGCGTTTACGCGTCAATAATACAATGTCATTATTGAATTGTTCTTCAAGCATTCTTTTTTGCTCTACATAAGACGCATATTCTTCCAATAAGGTTTCCGTTTCTTGCTTCAATTGCTCTTGGGCGTTCTTTTCGGCTTCATCAAGGGATTCCGCCTTTGCGTTATCCAAATCAGTTCCTTTGCTGTCTGCTTCCAATTCCTTGCGCTTTTGGTCAATGATATTAAGCATCTCAATAACTGTTTGCGCATTGGTCAATTGCTCGTTTAGTTCATTGTTAAATGCTTCCAAGACGGTTTTTTTAGTTTCTTCCGCAATAGCATCATTCAATTGTCGCAACTGTTTGTTTTGTTCTTTTGTCCTGTTCGCAATATCAACGGACAAAATTTGGTCACGTTGATTTTTCAGGTAGTCAATATATGTTGCCCCCTGTGCAAGCAATCCTTGAAATTCAGCATTTGCCGATTGTATCAACACGGAATCACCGGAATTGACCCACTTATTGAATCTTTGATATTCGGCTTTGTATTTATTCAACTTTTCCAAAAATGGGTCTTTGTTTGTTGAAGAACCGCCCGTGGTTGTCTTTTTGCCTGTAATAGCATCAGCCTGTTTTTGCAGATTTTGAATTTCTTGCATTGCTGCCTTGTAATCTGCATTGTTGGTTAATGTCTTTAATGCGGCTTGTTTACTTTGAATTGCTTGTTCTATCGCGCCCAAAGTGCCATCCTTGTATGTATTAGACGCATCAATTCCGGCTTGTTTTAACAAATTCCATCCGTTTGATTCTGCATTGGCTGCATCGGTGAATCCCTTTGTTATTTCGCCCCTTAATTCATCCATTTGTGTTTTCAACTCCGCCTTTGCTTTGTTGGGAACAAGAACTTGTTTGTAAACGGGAATATCTGAACCGGGAATGACCCCCGTCATAACCGTTTTTGTTGTCTTGTCGGGCATTGCGTTATACTTCTGTTCCTGCTCCATCAATGTTTTCACTTTTTCTTGCGCTTGCTGAACAAGAATCATTGCTTTGGCTTTTTCAATTTGGGCATTTATGAATGCTTGCTTATTGGCAATCAGTAAATTTTCTGCATCTGTAACCCCATTTATTGAAACGCCCAATTCATCAAAAGCCTTTTTATTAGCTTCAATGAATTTCTTTTTTGCTTCCAAATCATCGCCAAGCGCATTCCACTTCAATGATAATTCTTCAAGTGTTGCAATTGGCTTGTAGGCATTTTCCGCAATAGATTTATACCATTCTTCTTGTGCCTTTTTAGCTTCATTGGCTTTTCCAACAAAATGTGTAACAAGCGCGATTAAAGCGGATATTCCTGCAAGAATCCAACCAAATACGGGAATTGATTTTATTGCCGCGCCAACCATACGGAAAGCCCCGGCAAGACCTATATTTGCCGCTGTTCCGGCGACTGCCGCCGTTGCTTGCGCCCCGGTTGCGACTGTGTTTGCAGCTTGTGCCGTTGCGTTTCCGGTTTGTGCGGCTGTATTTGCTTGTTTGGCTGCTGTGTTTGCGGTTGTTGCCGCCGTATCTGCAACCGTTGCGGCGGTATCTGCAACCGTTGCGGCGGTTGATGCTATCTGTTCACCGCGACCGACTGCCAAAAGGTTGTTCCACCATTGTTTCAATCCATTCAGGGTGACAAGTTGAAATGCCGAATCCTTATTCAAGGTTTGTGCGACTTGTTGCAACCCAATTGTGATTGACATTAAAGACTGCACTTTCAGCATTATTTTTTGCAAATTTTCGTTTTCTCCGGCAAATAGTGCAACCGCACCTTGCGCCGCCGTGAATCCACCGACAACACCATTCAACCCGGTTATAATACCCTGAAACTTCGCTTCATCATTTGCAAGTATTGAACCCTGTTGACTGACATCGCCTTGAATATCCTGCAAACGCCCCAATTCTTCCACTAAACGCTTGTATGCTTCCGAATTTTCATCAATTCCATCAGCTACAAGGGACATCATTTCTTCTTTTAGTTCACGGATTCTTGTACGCATTGAAACGTGTGATTTCGCCACATTTTCCGCTTCTCTTGCTGTTTCTTCAAGTTTGGTGGCTTCATCTTCCAACGCATTTGATTGTTCACGCAATTCATTCAAAACTTGCTTGCGTACTGAAATTTCGCCACGAATCGCATTTACTTTTTCTTGCAATGCACGATATTCATCATCATGCCCGGACATGAAAGCATTTGACATCTGCTTTCCCAATTTTTCGTATTGGTTTTCAAGTTCGGCAATGGCTTGTTCGTGTAATTCACAAGCCTTTCCGACCTCACCAAGCGTTGAACGAATCTTTTCAAAAGATGCAACGCTATTGGCGTTTACGGCTTGTAGGTTATTAAGTTCGCCAACAAGTGCCGCCATGCCCTGTCTTTCCTTTTCAAGTTCCTTTTTTACCGCTTTCGCTTGTTCAACAAGTATATCTTGGGAATCACCCGGTTCAATTGCTTCAATCCTTGCATTCAAATCGGAATAGGTGGTTTCCAAGTCCTGAATGACCTTTCGTTGAATTTCAATACATTCAATTATTTCTTGGGTGGTCTTGTCCATTACGTCACCACTACCAACAACGGCATCCGAAAAACCTTGCACACGCCGCATGGTTTCATTTATTGCCGAATTTAGTTGTTCGTTGTCCATTACGGACTTGAAAGACAATGCCCCGCCGTCAATTTCTGCCATATCACATTAAACTATTTACATAATTCATAATTTGTTCACTGTTATCTTCTGTCAATTCGATTGTTTCCGCGCCCCCATCATCCAAATCATAACTTGGCGCATCAACCATCATACGTTGAACAATTGACCATGCAATGCCGTGTAAAAGATAGTCATACGTCCATCCAAAATGTTGACATATTGCCCCCCGGCGACCGTGCGGACTGTTTAACCCTCTTTGCTTTCCTCTATCCGAATCGGCATTGTGGTTCTTTCCTGCTGTACTAATCGAATAGAGTTCAAAAAATCCCCCAAATTGCACATTGCATTGACAAGAACATACAATTTGTAAAGCATGGATGGTTTTATTGTCCGGGCGAACAATGAAGTAAGTTCATCAAGCCTTTTCACGTCCTCAACCCACCTGACACCACCTTTCCCGGTCACGGGAATCAATCTATCTTCACCAAGTACGGCAATGGCGACAACCTTTGCGCATCTTATTGAATGTTTACGGGCAAGCCCCCTCGCACGCTTCATTGAATCATCAGACTTCATTTCAGCTTCATCAATGGTCATTTCTATTGTTTCGGCGGAAATGCGGTCAAGTGTTGCAAGTGTTAATTCTTCAATCTTGAATGACCGCTTGACCTCACGGGGCTTATACTTCTTGATAAGACCAAAGAAGCGTTTTTCAACGTCAAATTCAACATCCTTGACCTCAAAAGACACCCCCTTGTTTATCAATGTGTTTAATTCCGCCCTTTCCTGTTCAAGTGTTTTCTTTTCTTCTGCCATAAGTCATTATAAAATTAAAGCCCCCAAAGTTTAATACTCCGGGGGCTTCGGGTTTGCGTTACACCCCGATTTCGGGTTATTCAATTTTTTTTGGGAACACCTCGCAAGGCTTTTCCCGCTGTAACTGCCATTGGGGTTACTGTGAAATCAACAAGGAAAATACCCTTTGCAGACATATCCGCGTTAATAACCGCTTCAATATCACCATTGGGAATTTCAAAGTCAAGTCCTTTTTCTGTTTCAACGAATATTGCCTTATTTGCGACAACCTCGTTTCCGTCATAACCCCACGCACCGGATTCAAGTTTTTCTCCGCCAACGTATGCCACAAGGTCGTCCACGTTTGCATCCATCATTGAGAACGTCAATTTAGGGATTTTGCGGGATTTCTTGCGGACTTCCGGTGCTGCCATACCCTCTTCGTAGTGTTCTGTCACTTCCGCCGATTCCTGTGCAATTTTACAAGTGTCTTTGTAGGTCTTGCCAATCTTCGACAAGTCAACGGGCATTGTACCATCCGGCGCGGCTGTTCCAACCTTGATTTGGCACAAACCAAGTGTGATTAAAGATGTTCTTTGTGCTGCCATAACTTAATCAATTTGAATATTCCAATCAATACGAATGTTGATAAAATGTTGTTTTGTGTTCGGCTCATACATGATTGTCATATTGCCGGGCGTTATTGTCAACCCATCCAAATTCGCTTTTCTCACTATCGCCAAGACTTCATTTGCCAAGGCTTTCAGACGTGTGCGATTTGCCGAAAGCTGCATTTGCCCGTTGATTTTCTTGCTTGTGTCTGCTGTGTAAATGTTGATGTTTGAAGTACCGATTTGTGGCAAACAATCTTGCGCCAAATCAATAGTATTCACAACAATATCTTCATCGGTTGAATTTTCGGGTCTATCATCCCCGGTATAACAACCGCCCTTAATTGAAGTTTTACCATCAAGCAAGGCAAACAAGATTCCATCGGTGTCAAATATGGTTTTCATTATTCCGCTGCACGTTTGATGTTAGTAATTAGTTTTTCCAACATTCGGGGCAATTCCCTTTCTGCAAGATGTTCCGCACTTGATAGCACGTTATATCCGCGGGCTTCTACATACGCGGCATAATTCATTCCGGCAACAACGACAAGCGCAACGCCCTTGGTTTCTTTGCCGACCTTTTCGGCAATAGATTGACCGGATTTTATGCCCCTTGCCGCCGCATCGCTTTCCGCCCCGCTTGCTGCATCAAATTGGGAATGTATTGCCACGCCATCAACAAAGACTTCATAACCTGTTGACGAAAGCAATGCCCCCGTCTGCATTGTATATCCCTTGTTGTTACGCGCTTCAATAAGGCACATTTCACCAAGCCTTTGCAATCTTGCAATTTGCTTTCGTTCGATTTCGTCAAGAAAGGCATCAAAACGCCTTTTGACATCATCTTTTGTAAAATTAGCCTTTATACCCATAATCTTGAATGAAGTTGTGCGGGGTCAAAATTCAAGCAAATTCCGGAAATGCGTATATCCGTGCATTCTTGGTCGTTTGCAACAATCACTTTTGTTCCCCGGCTTACAACCGGGCAATTTTTAGGGCATTGAATAACGGATGTTGCCTTTTGGTATTCACCCCCGGCAACTTGATATTCCGTGCCTTTTCCATCTGTTTCCTCGCGGCACATGGAAATGAATTTGCGCGACACTTTACATTCCGTCCAATTGCCTTGTTCATCCTGTACGGATTCCCCGGCTTCTTCAATGAATAGATAATGCGGATATTGCTTCACTCTCATAATCACCAAATATTTGAACGGTTACGAATTTTCGGACGGGCGACCAACACATTTTCTTTGCCCAATTCATTGCATAATGCGTTATAAAACAACTTGACGGCATCCATGTTCCATGAAATGGAATATCCACCCTCGGAAACATTTTGCGTCATTCCTTTCAATACGACCGACATACGATTGTACACCGACATATCACAAGCCGTTATATCAACAACGCCATCCGCTTCAAGACCACCTTTCAGTAAGATAATATCAATATCATCTTCCGAAATATTAAGTCCGTTTAATGATTTGGTCAAATACTCTTTGTTTGTCATATACATCTTTGCAAAAAGACCTTGGGGCGCAATTATGCACCCCGTGGTCAATGTTAGTTTTTATTCCAAGAAGTTGCGTTGGTCTGCATCAGGACACTTCTTCCGGCAAGATTCCAAGCCGGGAAAAGGTTTGCAATACCCTCGGTAACTTCCTGAACGGGTGATTCATTTGAATACTTCTTGACCAAAGTATGTCCGTGCATAACCTTTTCGGCAACGCTTCCGGGCATCTTCTTTGCATCAATAGGTTTCTTCCAATAGGTGTTTCCAAGAACCTTGCTTTCAGAGAAAAGAATAACATCATCTTCAAACGGATTTGAAGTGGTGCGTGAACCATCGGCAAGTTCAATCGTAATTTCTTGGTCAATTACAATAATCTGCAAGCCACGGAACAACTCTTTCTTTTTGGCAAGATATGCGTTCACGGTTGCCAAATCCGGCGCGTCCTGTGTACCTGTTGCATTCTGAATAAATGAAGAACACTTCTTCCAAACTTCTTCTTGTGAAGCGAATTTTTCAAAGGTGTCAACATTCATAAATGCAAATTTGTACGTTGCGCCAAACAGCTTCTTACCCAATTTCAATGCGGCTGGAATATCCTTGGTCAAAGGTTTTCCCGCTGTACCATCAGTGTAAGAAGTGGTAACACCAATCTTCTGTTCTGACGGAATCAGGTAATCAACATCGTATTCGGTAACAACCGCGGCGTTGTTGGAATTGGTGAATTTGACCTTTCCAAGCGAAATTTCACGCAATGCAATCCATTCCGCACGGGCTGCAACGCCATCCCAACAAAACTTGGTATCTTCCGCCCAAAACTCCACAAGGGCTTTCAAGTCGGGGTTGTTGCTCGACATTGCAACCATTATGTCGTATTCGGTCAATTCATCTTCGTTTTTCTCTCTCGAAATGGTGATTTTTGGTATATCACCCTGAATCCTTGAAATTGCTTCACGGGTCTTTCTTGGAATTGTCGCACCCCTTGACACAAGGTCGGCGGCAATCTTCAAGCCCGATTGCGCTTCAAGCATTTTCCACGTCAAGAAATTTGTTTCTTTGAGTGGGAAAAGGGTTGGATAATAGTAATCTTTCAGGTCGTAAGTGCGAATTACGGCTTCCATATCCTTTTCATTCAACCCAACCATCAATGATTTCTGCATATTGGTTTACTTTTAGGGGTTATACATAAGCGATTGTTTTCAATGCCTGTTTAATGGCATCGTTGACAATTGGTGCATTTGCAGCATTTACGACACCGATAACCCAAGCATCTGTGAACAAGTTTTCGCCGTTCTCAACATCATAGTTTGACCCGGCAATGGCGACCGGGGTAACTTTCAATGTCTTGTTTGCTCCACTTGATTCAAATGCACAAGTTCCGGCTTCCACTACTGCACCAAGGGTTGTTCCAACGGTTATGACATCTTTTGCGGCATCGGATTTGTCAATGGCTGTAATTGTCTGACCATTACAAGCATCAGTCGCAAACCTGTCACCAACCTTGAAATGGTGTCCTTTTGCCACTTCATAAGTTGTTGCACTTCCGTTCGCTTCTGTAATGACCTGTGCGGTCTTACAAACGACATACAAACCATTTGAACCTTTGCCAAGGGGCGTTCCCTCAAACAACGCCGAACCGCCCAAATTTGCAACCTGTACGGTCACACCGCCGGGAATGTCCGCAACGCGGTGAAGAATACACTTCACAACGCGATTGTCCTTTTTGCGTTTAATCGTCAATGACATTGTTTTTTGCTTTTAGGGTTCAACTTAAATTTCTTTTCCCGTAAACGTGTTGTTTTCGGGTTTTTGGCTTGCCACAAATTCAGCAACACCCTTTGAAACGCCACTTTCTTCTTTTTGGGAGAAAAGCGGTGTACCGCCGGAATTGTTCAATGCGGCATTTGCCATGTTTTGATTTGCTGTGGCAATGTCTGTGACCTTTTCGTTCAAGTATTCATTAAATTCATCGTCCGTGTTGAATTTCATACGGGCAAAATCTTTAAGGGTTTGTGCCTTAAATGTTTCATCCTTACATTCATTCAACTTCTCGGTCAATGCTTGAAGCCTTGATTTTGCAATGTTATCAGCTTCATAGCCGGATAACTTTTCTTGAAACGGCTTGACCGCTTCCGCAACGGCTGCTTTCACGATTTCGGAAATATTATTCGGGTCGGGTTTAGGGTCGCCGGGTTCGCCCTTTTTACCCTTATCCACGAAATCATACTTCTTCTTCAAGTTCGCTTCAAAGGTTTTGTTGCTTTCGGACACTTCCTTGTCCACATCGGCGCGAAACTCCTTGACGTATTCATCCACTTGCGCATCGGTGAGTTTATCCACAAGGGCTTTCGCTTCATCATCGTTGGTCGCCTGTAACGCAAATGTGCGTGCCAAGTGATTCAAAACGTCTTTTCGCACGCCTGAAAACTTTGCAATCAGTAATGCCAAAATCTTTTCTTTCATTCGATAAATGTTTTATGTGTTACAAATCAACGACAAAGATATTGTGTTTTATAGTGATACACATTGATATATCGGCGAACTTATGCTTTACTTATCCACATTTTTGCAATGCAATTGCATTTTTTTACCCAAAAATAGTTGTTATATTAAATAAAACATCTATATTTGCAGTGTGTTACTATAACACACGACAATTTTGTATAACATTTAATTTCGCAACAATATGAAAGCATTTATTACAAAGAATGACGACTTTAAGACAGTGGGATTTCAGGTGGAAAGCAACAACGGAACAAAATTATTCACTTGGGGTATTGACCACACTTCACCGTTTAACTTCACGAAAGAAGTTCCGACCGAACCAATTCTTGAAACAATCTTTTTGCTTCAAAAATATGATGCAAAATTGAATGCCTACAACCGCTTTGTTCAAGATTGGTTTGAAATTGCAAAACAGAACGGGAATGTCAAGGTTGATGGCGGCGTAAATTTCAAAGAAATAGAAGAACGCATTACAAGCATCAACGCAACAATCGAAACTCTTATCAACAAAATTAAGTAAATAACCGGGGGCATAAGCCCCCATAAACCTTTCGCAATAATGACACAAGAAAACTTTAATTTAATTGATGCAATCAATTGTTCAGGAATAGACAATTCTGTTTGGGGGTGCTTATCAGAAATTGAAAGCACAAAACAGCATTTTGGGACAATTGATGATATTGCAATTGAAAGAATGTTCATCTATGTTTACCGGGATGAAAACAATGAATCTTTCATACCTAAAACAACCCCATCTTTGACCCTGAAATTAGAAGAAGAATGGGGGTCGGGGTCAATTGATATTTATTACATCTAACAATCCGGGGCGGTATTCCCGCCCCATAACACTTTCGCAACTATGTTAATCAAAGAAATTAAACAAGCCCTTATGGGCAAGACTATTTCACATTATGACGGATGGAATGGTTCGCATGATTATTTTAAGATAGGTCACATCCAAAATGACGGGTCGTGTGTTCGGGTTTTCTCTGAAAAGGGCAAGGGATGGGGCGTTTTTATTCCCAAGAATATCATTCCGACTTTGCTTCAACATGGCGGTTATACAAAGCGCAATGAAGTGGAACGGTGTTCTTATGAAGAAAATTGGTCGTTATTATAGATTTGACATGAAATGATACAATAAAAATTTACGATATGGAAACAATAAACATAAAAGACTTGAATAGAATCAAAATGTCAGTAAATCCGCCTAAAAGCGTTGTTGAATCAGATTATTGTGTAATTCATAATGGAATGGTGAAACAATATGTCGGTATCGGATGGATTGAAGTTGCCCCGGCAACCCCAAAAGATTATGAAACAATCCCGCAAGTTGTTGAATAGTTTGTTGTATTAAATAAAATAGTTACTTTTGTATGGAAAAGACAAGCATTGAAGCCATCGCAAAGAAATACGATTTGGCGGTGGATTTCGTGAAGTCACTTCACGACAAGATTATTGACAAAGAAAATTTTGCCCGTGCCGTCAAGATGTTCAATGACGGTTTATTGCCGTATGATATGGCAACCGGGAATGAACCTATCAACGTGGCGGAATATCGGTCAAAGGTTGCCCGCAATATGTGGAATCGGCGAAAGCTGCAAGCGGAACAATTCAAAGCGACAATGGAACATCAAAAAAGAATCTTTGAATATTATTCAGAATGTCGCCGTCTTACATTCCGGCACAAGCAAAATAAAGCCGTTTTGGATGTTGTTTTCATCAAGGATGGTCAATTGGTCGCCTTTGGTCATTACAAGCCAACACAAGGCGGAATTTATGCGGCAAACAATGAAGTAATGCCGGACTTCCATTGGCAACCACATGAAGCGTTGGCAAGGTTGCGCAAACTGAACAAGGCGTTTTATCGGCAAGTAAAAAAGGCGGCATTTAATTCGCCGCGTGAATGGTTTGATTTTAGTGCAAAATAATATGGAACACAAAGAAAATATTGACGTGAAAAGGGTGGAACAATTCACAAATGATTTTGCAAACAACCTTGCAAATGCGTTTGCCGAATTTGGGAAAGCAAGTGAAGAAGCTGCCAAGTGTTGTTCATCTGCCATTCGTACCGTTACCGCATCGGCTGTTGTCAGTGAACTTGAACGTCTTGTTTGCAAATACGAAAAAGCATCTTTCATTACAAGGTGGTATTGGAAAAGGCGTATAAAAAAACTCAACTTGGCTATTGATGAACTTGAAACAATATTAAATGAGCAATGAACGGCAATACAATATATCACGTATGTTTTGGCGATAATAACAACCATTATTTCGGTTCTATTACTGCCATATTTGACATATTTACCCCGGCTGAATTAGGTGTGTCAAAGTCCCGGTTGTGGGCATACGGAATTACAGAATCTAAACCATATCGAAACAATAAGTGCATCATTTACCGGGGTATGATTCACCGAAAAAAAACAAATCGCAACAATGGGAAACAAAGAATTTGACTTCAAGTGCTGTTGGACGTGTGTTTGTTGTGTTCTTGATATTGGCATAAACAAGTATGTATGTAGCCGCACAAACAAACCTTTGGCGGACAAAAGCCAACGCGGTTTGATATGCAAGCCAACAGAATGTGAAACATGGAAACGATAAATTGAAAGTATATGAGCAAAACAAAGTTTTACAAAAGAAACGAAACGGACACCATTTTTTGGGTTGAAACTGACCGGGTGGGTGAACACTTGTTTACTTTCGACAAAAAGCGAATATTCAACCTTTTTGCGGAATATCCTTGGAAACTATCAGCCAAGGAAAAAGAAATATTTGACAGAGAAAACCCCGAATGGGCAAATTTCTTCAAAGACCGGAAATGACAAAGGCGGGAAACATCCCGCCTTTTGTTTTATTTGATTGTTCCGCTTGTTCCTTTGTTTTGTTCCGATTCCGCCGTATTGATATAACCAACCATTTTGCGAAATCCTGAATCCTTTTGCAGAACTTCAATATCAATCAATAACCCATAATCTTTGCCCCTTGCACTAAAACGCCAACCGAATGTCTTGCCATCAAGCGGTTTCCATCCATTTGAATATGCGCTTTGCAACTCCAAGTATTCATATTTGCCTTTTGAAACTTGGCGAACAATTGCCGCGTGCCGTCCAATAGCAAGATAGTATTGTTTGCCGATTTCCGTTTGTTTCATCATTTGTATGCCCGTTGCCCATGCTGAATATCCGCCCAATTTGTCGCATATTTGCATAAGATTTGACATCTTACAAAAATAATTAAGGCTTTTGCCACCTCGGAAATCCAAGACATCCATTCCGCCTTTGTTTGCAGCCCATGCAAATGCAAGCGATGCACAAGAACCCGTTGTTCGGTCGCCACCACCAACCCTTGCGATAATGTCACTTTCTGTTGGCTGTTTTTCGTGCATCTTAACTTCACGGTATTCAACCCCGGCTTTTTCGATATTGGCAAACACATCATCAAGTTTTGTCGGTTCTGCTTTCGGTGTACCTTTTGCATCCTGTATTTTATCCAACAAATCTTGCAATGCTTTTTTGTATGATGCTTTTGACATTATCCATTCCCGTTTATCCCCTTTGATTGCGGTGATATTAGCCAACATATCCGCCGTGTCAATCTTGTATTTTTGGGCTTCATTGATAGCGTTGTTTGCATCAGAAATGAAATTCTTATATTCTTTTTCCGCATTCATACACCTTGTTTCCAATTCCGCCATTTGTTTCAAGATATTATTCACATCCGGGTTCTTCATTGCTTCATCAAGAATGTAGGTATTAAGCCCCCATTCACGACATTTGGCGCGAATCTCCGAATCTGACTGTTCCAAATCACGGACTTTTGTTTGTATAATCGCAAGCCTTGATTGAATATGGGCAATATCCCTTTCCTGAACATACTTGTCAAGCATTGAAAGTTGCAAAGACAACCCCCATTTCAAGCAATCTTGACGCATCAATGCGATTTGCGGTTTCAGTGCATCAAGCTGTTGTTGTATCGGGTCAATCTTTGGTTTTTCAGGCAATGCAATATTCAACCCCTTGGACAATTGCCCGTCCTTGAAGTTGTCTTTGATAAAATAAGGCGTTGAAGCCCAATTTGCTTGTGCTTCCACATGGTCTTTAACCCATTGTTTGAAACCATCAGGGACATCAACAACAATATTCTTGGCTTGCATTTTCTTGTATGTCGTACCATGCAAAGCCGCTTTCAGGTCGCCCAATTCGTTTTCATCAAAGGTTTCTTCATCCATCAGAATAGGAACGGCGTAACACATACATTGCGGATGCCATCCTTTGAATTTGAATGTTTTGGGGTATCTTCCAACCAACTTTTCACACAAATCACAATCACACAACGGTTCATGGTTGGAACGGCGTATTTCAAAACCAACAACAAAATCAAGACTTTGCCAACGCTGCCAATCGCTTTCCCGGTATGCCATGTTTATTTCGGAACGTGTCAACCGCTGTGCATTCCTGACACTTGAACGGTACACACCACGTCCGGGATGAAAAGCCCTTGCAGCCTTTGACAACACAAGATTGCCACGTTTATCACGTACACGCCGGAATAATCGGTTGGGTTCGTTCAAATTTTGTTTCACATCACGTGCCAATTGTTGTGCGCTTCTTCCATCGCCCAAGCCTACATCAAGGGCGGATTCAAGTTGTTCTTTGTATTGTCCAACATATTTCCACACCCTTTGTGATAGATTCATTCCGTCAATCTTTCTTTTCTGAAATGCTTGCAAGGCTTCCAAGTTCCGGTCTTGCATTTTCTTCAATCGGGACTTGCTTAACTTTGACGTGTCCATGATTGATGAAATGAAACCGTCATTCTTATCACACGCGAACAACCATTGTTTTTTTGACCCGGTTTCAATAGTGGTTATCATACGGCTTGCAAGCTGCTTTGTAACTTCTTGCATAACTGCCTTAACACTTGGGTAATCATCAAAAGAAAAAGGCTTGTCAGGGTCATATTTACCCTTTGCCGCCGCGGTTGATATTTCCTTTGTTGCCCGGTCAAATAAAGCATCAATGGCACGTGCGTAAGATTCTGTTTGCCTGTAATGTTCCAAATCGTATGATTGTACGGAAAAACGGGTCGTTTTTTGTCGTTTTGCCATACTTACAAGGTTTTAATAAGTTCTTCTTTTGTTGCATAACATCGTTCATGTACCTGTGTGAACTTTTTTGCCCATGAGTTCTTGAACCGACATTCTACCAACGTATATTTCACACCCAAACCAATTGTCAGTTCGTCCGTGAAGCATTGAATTTTTCCAACGTCATTTTCATGTAGTCTTTCATTACCGAAAAAACAGTCAATCGCAATCGCAATCACTTCACATTCTGCAACCGCATTGTCTTTCATCAACCAAACATGGTCGCCGATTGAAAACGTCTTTATTTCCATGTTTATGCAATTATAGGTTCACCGACCATAAATGAATTTTCATTCGCCGTTTGGTCTTTGATTTTTTGCATGGTTGCTTCTACATTCTTGGATATGCCTGCACCCTCAACGGATTCTTCTTGTGAAATAACGGGTTTATTGCCATTCGCCGTCAACCAATAGTTCAATTCTTCAAGTTCATCAACAAGCATATACGGCACAAGTTCCGGTTCAACAATGATGTTTTCACAATCCTTTTCCAATGTTGTGTTTATCTGCCCGATATAAGCCAAGATAACATTTACACGGCGTTGCAAATAATCATCGAAAATTTCCCCCTTATCCTGTACTTTCAAGTGTGCATCCATAAAAAGAAGTTTCAGGGCAACGCCGCTTATTGCTCCAAGCCCTTTGACTGCATCAAATGAAATGTCGGGTGTCTGCGATATGGTATAAATCAATTTCAAAAGGGTTTCAATCTCCAATTTGACGGATTCCGGCGCATTCTGCCATGACACGTATTGCATTGTCGCACCTTCTTCACCCTCGATAACCGCGCCGGATTCACCTTTCTTTGACCAACCGTTGATTTGTCCGGTTGTGAATATCTTCGGTGAAGCATGATAATCGTTGGTGTCTGCAAAGTTTGACAAAAGGTGTTCTAAACGGTCAATCAGCTTGTCCACATCTTCCGTTTCAAAATACGGTTGGTGTCCATAAATGACCGGAATTTTACCGATTGCAATCGGTTTGGGATAACCGGGGGCGGCTTCATACCCATTTGCCCCGTTCATCCAAAGCCAATGTTCCTTATCTGTAAATGTTTCAAAGTAATCAACGGCATTTCCGTTGTCGTCTTTTCTACTGAATGCACGTGAAAAGGCAACCATATCACCCGTTTCATCAAAATACGGGTAAAGCGTATCACCATATTCAGGCGAAAACAATGCACAACGCAATTTGTGTTGCGCCGGAAAGCCATATTTTGAATGTGGTTTGTTTACGGGTACGGTGTACCAATATTCTGCACACTCTTTGAATCCGAAAATGGCACGTGCAATCTTTCGGTTCATTGACTTACTCTTTACATCCACCAAAATACGGTTCAAAGCATATAACACGGCTTGTTCATTATCGTTTTGGGGCGTTGCATTATATTTTGGGGGATTGCCAAAACAAAACGACACGGCACGTTTGATTATCAGCTTTTGCAAGGCAATCGCAACCCTTGCCACCTTTTCCGTCCTGAAATTTACCGCTTCACCATCGGTCGTGATAACCTTTTGCGCGGAATCCGCGTCATTATCTGCATCAACTTTCACCCGTTTGTCCGGTCGTTTTATAGGGTCATTGACATCATGCAACTTGGGGTTCAATGCTTTTTTTGCTTCCTCAACATCAGGTTGCGGGATAAAACGGCTTGACTTCAATTCCGAAATCACATCATTTGCCGTTGCTTTTTTGAAAATTTCTTCAATCGTCATATCATTTATGTTTTATAGTAATACACTTAATAACCAAAAAGACTTGCCACGTCCGATTTCTTGTGGTTTTTACGCTTTTCAATTGTACCCGTCAAAGCATCCGGCGCATCATCGTGTTCATTTTGTCCGGCTTTCAAATAACCGCAAATCGCCTTTGCAAATTCAGGGAATAAATGTTTCCAACCTTGCGGCATGAATGTAAGGTTTTGAACCATTGCCGAATGTTCGTAAATACGCGTTTCCTTATTTTCCTTTTGATGGAATGAAGTAAACTTCGTTTTGCCGTTGCCCATCAATCGGCATTGCTTTTCCACGTTGTTCTTAAACAGACGACCACCGTTGTTTGCTTCAATAATACATTCGGCGACACCGTGTTTACAAAGCATTTTGGCAAGGGCGGGTTCTGTGTATTCCACGGGGCGTTGCGTGTATAACACATCAACAACATAGTTTCCAATATCCGTTTCATCATAAACAATTGCACACAAATAGTCCGCACCTGTATCGGCGGTGTCCACGTAACATTTGCGCTTGACATACTTTGTCGCCGGGCGAATAAGATATTCAACAAATCCGCTTTCATACATAAGTCCGGTACGCGGTTGCGGGTCTTGTTGATACAATGATTCAAACACTTGCGGATTTCGTTTGCGAATGGCTTGCAGCTTTGCAAGATTATGTCTTTCGCTCCATAAGGCTTCACCCTCGTTTCGCGGGTCGTATTCAGTTGGTTTGCCCTCTTTGATTGCCTTATATACAACGACAACCCACCCGTCCGGGTTTTCCTTTTCATCATACACACCTTGTTGCCGCAATAATGTTCCCGCCAAATCATCTTCATGCCATCTTGTGAACACAATCAATTGTTGCGAATCATTGTGCAATCGGGTTTCCGCCACGGTATCATACCAATCTGAAACGGATTCACGAACAATCGGCGACCATGCCGTTTTCGCATCCTTGTAAATATCATCCATTATCAGAATATCCACGGGTTCACCCGTCAAAGCACCGCCAACACCGACCGTCTTAAAACCACCACGACATCCCACAATTTCGCATTCATCGGCATTTCTTAACCAAGACCCGGCAACGGTCGTCACATTGCTTGCATTCAGGTTGGTTTCCGGGAATATTGCATGATATTCAGGGGTGTCAATTATACGTTGGATTTCACGGTTGAATTTTCTTGCTTTCGGGGCATTGTATGATACAATCGCCAATTTCTTGTCCGGGTCACGTCCAAGAAGAAACGCGGGCAATCGCCTTGTTGAACCCTCGGATTTTCCATGCTGCGGGGGCATAAAGACCATAAGTTTGCGAATCTTTCCGTTTGCAAAGTCGGTCAATACACGGTAATATCGGCGGTGAAAATCCGCCGGGCGGAATGTTGACATGGTGGAAAGGGTAAAGCGCAACAAATCGGAACGACTTTCACGAATAAGCCGTTCTTGTAAAGCCTTGCAATATTTTATCTTGTCCGCCCGTGTCGCCATTATTCCAATTTCCTTTGCAATTCGGCAATTTCATTGTCCAATTCTTCATCCGTCTTGGATGCAAACAAATCTTTACCGTCTTTGCCCGTCACTTCGGTTGTTTGCCTGTTTCTCCAATGTTCCGGGTCGCCATTTGTCAATGTGAATATGATTGCCGCCGTATCTGCCTGAATATGCTTCTTTGTAGTTGTTTGTTCCTTGATTATCGGTTTCGGCTTGCCTTGCGCATCCTTTTCCCGTCCCGGAACTGTAACAACCTTTGTTTCGGTCACTTCATACCCTTGTATTTTCTTCATCAATGATTTCTTGGCTTCAATGACCATCATTTGCATTCGTTCATCCTTTGCCTGTTCGACTGCTTCGGCAAATTCGGGATAATCATTTATCCATGCGTGATATGTTTTTGGTGTTATTCCTACTTGGCGGCAAATTTCGGCAATGGTGTATGTGTCAGACTTTACAAGCCCAACAATCTTATCCACCGTTTTTTTACTGAACTTTGCCATGCTTAATTCTCTTTTTTAGGTAAATTTTGTCACTTTTGTAACTTATTCTTTCAACTCACACTTAAACCCCCTGTCTTGTAACTCGCTGAATAACAACGACAACTTTGTTACGTCACCACATTCAACAACCAAACGTGTGCTTATTACCTTTTTGCCGCTTTCATCTTGGTTTTCATCGTCTTGTTCTGAATCTTCAAGGGAAATTCCCCAATCTTGGGGGTCAAAGTCAAATTTGTTTGCTTCTTGCATTATCAAATCCGTATCAAATTCAAGATTCTCTTTGCTTGTCGCATTGTCTGCAAGTGCAAGTTCCCGTCCTTTGGCGGAATCCAAATCAATATCCTTGCGCTTTACGGCAACAAGCGAATTGCCATCGGTTTCAACAATAATCACATTGTCAAATCCTATGTCGGCGGCTTTTTCCGCCGTCTTGTTTCCGGCAATAATACGGTTGTTCTTATCAATCAGGATTGACCGACCAAGACCGAACTTGCGCAATGATTCATCCATAAGATGGTCGCCATATTGTGTTCCCTTGTTGAAATTCTTATCATCCGGAATAAGATTTTCAATACTTGTTTCAATAATCTTTGGCATAACATCAGAAAATTACATAATGAATCAACCATGCAAAGGGCATCGCACAAGCTACACCCAACGCGGTAAATAACGCATCCATGACTTCAACCGTTCCATGTCCTTTGGAATCCCACCACTCTTTCAATATCCCGGCAAGACTTCCGGCAATAAATCCGATAAGAAAACCAAGCAAAGAACCGATAACAAGTGAAATAAAGAATCCAACAATGAAATGTTTTCGTTTGTCGGGCTGTTTGGCGGCTTCTGCAAGGCTTTTCCATGCTTCAATAATACTTTCCTTTGCTTGGGAAAGAAAAGCCAAAATTCGGGCTTTTATCGGGGCTTTTTCAAATACAGATTCCCCGGCAACAAAAACGGGTGGTTGTGTCTTACCTGACAAAACGCCCAAATACACTTTGCCCGTGAATAAAATTTTCAACCTTTCAATCAATGTTGCTTTCCATACTGACACACATTGATTGCCATCACACCAAACGTGCAATGAAGAACATTCGCTATCCGTCATTGTTGACGGTTTTTGCAATACCTTTGTGGATTGCGGAAAATCAATTGGTTTCATGTGCTTTTGAATTTAATTTGCAATGCAATTGCAAAATTAAAGGGTGTATCACTATGACACACCCTTTTGCAAAAAAAGTTAAGCATAAGTTATCAACCTTTGACCCGAATAGGCAAATTCGCAAACACCCATGCAAGCAACGCGGCATCACGTGCATCTTGGTTTGTCCGTCCGCCCATCAACCCGGTAAAGGCAACCAATTCTTCATGCGTAATCTTTCCGTCACGCCCTTTCCAACACTTGACCAATGGGGCGTGTTCCAACACCTTGATTCCATAATGACGGCACATTTCAACAATCTTGCGCCCGGTTTCGTGATTCGCCCCGACATCCTTTGCAATCTTTTCCGCCCGGTGTCCTTGCGCATCATGGAAATTACTTTTTTTCACCATCCACCCGGCTTCAACAACTACAATCAAGGATTCTTTTGTTTCATCATGTACGCCCTTGACGTGCTGTAAATAATCAAGCAACAAAGGGAATGTCAAGTTTGTAACTTCCAATTGTCTTGTTTTTGGCTTCAAGAATGCCACGCCGGACTTATCCTTGTCCGGGTCAATGGCTATGATATTATCATATTTCATCAGGTCAACGCATTAAAATGGCAAATCATCATCCGGGTTGGGGGCTACACTTGTGGTTGCGGCATCCTGCCTTGTTGATTCCTGCTTTCCACCGCACAAATTCACTTCGTTAGCATACATATTCAAGGCGCATTGCGGTTGGTTCTGCTTGTCTGTATATGCCTTTGGTACAAGGCGACCACGCAAAAACACCTTGCAACCCCGTTTCAGGTATTGGAACAAGCCGCCACCGTCACCATACCAAAGGACGGACACCCAAACGGTGTTTTCGCTTCCATCCTTTTTCTTTTCTGAATGTGCAACATTCATTGAAACATACTTCTTTCCGCTAAACTCTTTAATTTCGGCATCATTTCCAAGATTGCCAATAACTTCTAATTGTAACATGATGTTATAAATTTTGTTTTATGTAATTTGCCCAATCGGGCGTTATAATATCCATTACATCCTTATCCGGATTTTTACTTTTCCACAATCTGCATTCCCGCAACATTTCTTGTGCGACATCCCCCGGCGTTTTATACCGTTTTCCGTCAATTAAGGCTTCACAATCCGGTATTGGTTCGATATTGGGGAATAATTCAAGTGCAATGCAATTGCATTCCATTTGCTTTTCAATATTTCTTGTTATGCTTGAACGGGCAGTTTTCATTATACTTCATTTTGGCGGTTATATGCCATTCTAAATCTACATTCAAACTATCAGCCCATTTCTTGACATATTCAATACCAAATAAAACCCTTTTTTCAATTCCTATCACATCACGCGACAATCCTTTACATAATGCAAAGGCGTTTTCAGTGAATGTAAATTTGTCAAAAGCCCGGTGATAACGGCACGGATTCATCTTGTCAAAATCAATACCCAAAGCCCCGGCAAGGTCAAAAAGGCGAATCGCAATATCCGCAAATTCATCCTCTGTGGTGTTTTTAACGTATGATTCAAAAACATCATTATAACTTTCGCCTTTCTTCATGTCGTCTTTTATAATCAAGTCAACATCAAACCCAGCTTTGTCATTCTTCCGGTCAGCTTCCACCAATTCAGAAATTTCAGTTATCACAAGCATCAAGCAATGTTCGTTGCTCAACCTCTTTTCCCACCAACCGTGATTTATTGCGTTGGTGTGAATCTTTTTTGTTAATTCATTGTAATTCATCTTTTATTGTTTTTATGTTATACAATACCCGGTTAATCAGTTAATTCAAAATCAATCGTCCGGATTCTGTTTGCCAAGACCCGAATGCAAAGTTCAATTTGTCGCCTTTCGTCTTTTAGAATGAAACCTTGTGGCAAATACGCATCCAATAAGGTTGCAAGTGACACCATGTGCGGATTTGTTATTGACGTGCTTTGCCCCATCTTGGCGGCAATAACCTTGTCCATGTCAGCATTGTGTCTTTTGAGAAAATCAACCATCAAGACACCACACCAAGCATCGGTTCGCATATCAGAATAAGGCATATCGGGATATTCATTTTTTATCGCTCCATTGACCTGAAACCATAACAATTGAAAATCTCTTGAACATTCATCAATGAACTTCATTGCCTGTGTTTCTACGTTATTGATATGTTTCAAATCCAAGTCCTTTCGTAAATCATCAATATACCTTTGGCGTAAATCTTTGATTGAACGCCCTAATTTCTTGACTTCCTGAATGCGGTGGTCGGCGCAATACTTCATCACTTTTTCGGCATACCACCATGCAATCCGGGATATAATCAACGGAACAAAGGCAATCATCATGTTTTCTTGCCATGTAAACGTGTCAAGCATCTTTTGGGTGTCATTCCGCATTTGTTGTCTAAATCGCGCTTCATCAAGGGATGTTGGCGGTAAAAAACCGTTTTTCTTGATTGTTTCAAACATCCGCTTTTCGGCTTCTTCCAAAGCGTTTAACGAAATACCGCTTTCCATAGCCATGCGCATCAATGTTGCATCATGGATTTTTTCTTTCGGCTTTTTATCCTGAATTACGGGTTGGGGCTTGGTCGCGGTCGCCGGATATACACCCGCGGTCACTAAACTTTCACCCTTGGAAAAATTCAATATTTCGGGCTGCTCAACATCAGTAACGAAATATTTGCACTTTGATTCCTGTACGGCATCAAACGTCCGTTGGTTTATCTCAACATCACCAAGTTGTTGCCCCTCAATTTGCCTTTGTACCGCACATCTGTATTGGGGCATTTTCCCGGTCTTTTGATTATAACATACCGCCTTTTTGCATTTCTGACAATTGCGTTCTTGCCATACATAAAGGGCGTATGCGCTTTTGAAACATTGTTGCGTTGTCGTTTTCATAACTTCATTCAAAATAATTTTAATTGTGCTTGGCGATACAAAAGCCGTTGTTTTGCTGCATTATAATAACCGGGGTCAAGTTCAATACCCAACATTTCAAACCCCAATTCATGCGCTGCAATACAAATTGAACCCGAACCCAAATGGGTATCAAGTATTCGTTCACCCGGCTTTGCATAATTCATCAATAACCATTCGTAAAGTTTTATCGGCTTTTCCGTTGGATGAATTGTTTTTTGCTTTGCCAATTCACATCGGTTTATTGTTACAACCCTTGTCGGGCAATCAAAGGATGAATATGCAAGTTCGCAATCCGACATTGTTAGTCCGGTTTGTCCTTTGAACCAACATATCCAACCTTTCGTGCCTTTCGTTAAATTCTCAACAAAGTAATTCGCGCCCCAAATGATTTGATTGCGTGACACCCTTTCAAGTTCTCTAAAATACTCAATGGGGGGGGGTAATTTATCCCATCCCTTTTGTTCATGCGCCTTTCGGTTGTGTTTCGGGTTTTTGCATATACATTGCTTTTGCCCATCAACACCGATTCCATAAGGCGGGTCAACAATTGCAAGGTCAAAGAATTTGTCGGGTATTTCCTGCATTACTGCCATACAATCATCATTCACAAGGCTTATTTTGCCAAATGTTTCAATTGTATTCATATTCTTCTTGTTACAATGTCATATACCGCTTTTGTCAAATCAATATCATACATCGCATTATGCAATGAATCATCAGCCACCGACACACCCAAAAATTTTGCAACAGTGGACAATTTGAAATTTTCCATTTCTGCACGTCTATCCATAAGATATGCGGATGCAAGAACCATCACATCAATAGTATTTGACCAAAACCATGAACCAAAATACTTGTCGCCATTCTGTAAGAAGAATCCGCGCAAAAATTGGTTGTCAAATGCCGCATTGTTGTAGCCAACCAAAAAGAACTTATCTTGCTTGTTGAACTTATCAACATACTTCCCAAGCATTGCCACAAATTCGGAATATACTTGTTCCATCGGCGTGTATGCCATCACCTGTTCACGTGTTACCCCGGCAACTTTCAAGGCTTCATCCTCAATTGTCGCTTTGGGATTTGGTCGCACGTGAAAGTCAAAAGATTCTTTCACTTCATTATCAATCACAATTTGACCGGAAATTTGATGGATTCCATTTCTTCCGGGGTTTGTTCCTGTTGTTTCAAGGTCATAAAATAATAATTTCATACTTTTATGTTTTATAGTGATACATTATTGGTCAAATAAACTTCTTTGATGCTTTGCAACCTCAATTGCTTGCACCCGCTTTATTTCATCGTCAATTTCCTTTTCGATTTTCTTTGACTTATCAAGAACAAAAGGACTTCTTGATTTGAAATACTCTTTTTGCAATCGGCGCATTTCCACCACCTTGTCAAAAAATTGCCTTGGATTCATATATGTTCTTTCAATTTATTGACTAACTCATTTGCAAATTCACAAGCATTTTTTGCCATAAGACCATATTTTTGCGTTAACATTTTAGGGTCAATCATGCGAAGCATCGCTTCTTTTGCAATTTCATATTTACGTTGTTCCCAATCAATATCATTCGGGGATGTTATTTCAACTTCTTCAAAGTCCCAAAAATAGTTAAGTTTTTCTTTTTCATGCTCTATTCCTTGACTATCAATGTAACTTACACAATCCAAAGTTGCGTTTCTGCTAACATCACCACAATATGAAATTACATCAACAATTTCACCCGTTTTCCTTATTTTAGCTTTCATTTTGTTTATAAATTTAATTTAGACAACCATTGTTCCCAAATTCTGCTTGCCACTTGCGCCATCATTACAGGTGGAACGGACATTCCGCAAACGTAATGCGGCGATTGACCACCAAAGTTGTAATCTTGCGGAAATGAAGAAATACAACAAACCTCGCTTTTGCTTGTGTACTTTGGTATGTCAAACCGAATCAAGCAATCCTTTCGCGCCGCCAATGTCGGACAAACCTTGTCTAAATAGACATATTGGTTGTTGAACATTGCCTTTTTGCCAAATTCCCTTTCATTTGCGCCGCTTAAATCGCTGTCGCCAAATTGTCGCTTTTCCCAACATTGACGCATCTTTGGTGAATCCACGCCATCACCCAAACCATCGGCAACCTCTTTGAAAGGAATAATTGGTTCGTTGAACTCCAATTTAATTCGTGGTGCTTCCTCAAACAATGACACACGTTCCAAGAATGGTTGGGCAAGGTCTTTCCGTAAGCACACAAAGAAAACACGTTCACGCCTTTGCGGTACACCCATATTTTGAGCATCAAACAACCAATGTTGGCAATAATACCCAGCATCATCAAAACCCTCATATATTCGCCTTACATAATCTTTCGCATCGCCAAGCAATAAGCCTTTCACATTTTCAGCAACAACCGCTTTCGGTTGCAACTTCTTTGCAAGTTCGATGAAGTCAAAAAACAACGTGTCCAAAACTTGTTCTTCCTGACCCTCACGAAAATGTTTCATCTTTCCCCAAGCATCTTCACGGCTTCCGGCAATAGAAAAGGTGGAACAAGGGGGCGAACCGTCTAAAATATCAAGACTAAACAATTCAGGCGGCAAGTCTTTTCTTTCCTTAAATGTCTGTATAGGTTCAAGGAATGGGAATTGCGGATTGTTATTTTGGCAATATGCGTACATCATGCGGTGGTCAATCTCATTGCACCCGATAACGTCAAATCCGGCAAGTTTGTAACCCATAGACGACCCCCCCCACAAGCAAAACACGAAAAGACTTTTCCTTTGTCTTTCGTGAAATGGGCATCTTTTAACGTCCATCGGTAATTGAATTTGTGTGTCATTCGGTTGTTTTATTTAATATATTATTTACTCTTGTTGCTAAATCACGGAATTGCGGATTGTATTTGAAATCATCATTGTATTTTTTCAACAAATGAAGCAAAGAAGAATGGTCACGGTGAACATACTTGGCAATTTTGGTCAGCTTCATTTTATACTGTTTTCTACAATGATAGACAAATATCATCCGCGCAAAAACGCCGTCACGTTTCCGAGATTGCGTGATATATTCATTGAATTTCATCCCGGTTACTTCATATATTGCATTATCAATTTGCATGACAATGGCGTTTATACGTTCATTTTCTTTTTTCTTGGCTTCTTCGTATTCTTTTCTTTTTTCATCAATCATGCTTTCGTGAAGAAAATACAATCCAATACGTTTTGCAACATCATGTTCAATTTTAGCCCCAAGGGAATCAACCCAATTTTCCATCAAATAAATTGCATCGCATTGAAGCAACAATTCAATATCTTTAACCATGTGTTGTTTCCATGTTGCACTTTCCGGCAAGCCTTTTTCCAAGGGATTTACTGTTTCAAACCCGATTTCTTCAAGTAAGGCTTGCGCGGATGCAAACCGTTCTTTCACTTCCTGTAACGGCAACCCCGTTATCTTTCCCGATATGTATATTTTCATTGCTGTAAATTCCTTTGATTGTTATGTAAAAACTTATTTACGAAATAGACTTGCCCTTTCCCGGTCACTTTTGTTGTATTGGAAATAAGCGTATCGCCGTTCGGCTTCTGTATGGTTGTTTTCTTGATTTCAAACAACCCAAGTTCCATTGCTTTTTGGGTCGGTTGGTTATACCGTTCACCGTATGAACACAAGTAACCATTTTCACGTAACCAAACGAAAAGCCGCTTTTCACCTATTTGCACCCCATTTTGGCAAATTATCTTGGCAAGTTCACCGACAAGAACCGACTTATCAGATGTTTCAACGGCTTGCGAAAATAGGACACGCGGCGCATCCGCTTCAATCTTTCTTTGTTGTTCCTCGATTTGTTCAGCTTGTGAAGCTGCAAGGCGCAAGGCTTCCGCAAATGTTTGAGGAACTGCCGGGGTTGTGGGCTTCATAGTCTGAATTACCTTTTCCATAGCATTAAACTGTTCAATGAATGCAATCTTGAATTGCATCGCCTTTGCCCCTGTCAATCCCATTGCAAGCAACGAAAAGCCATCACGGGTCATTAAGAACATCGGTTGTTTTTTGCCTTGTGTGTCACAATACATTGATTCACAAAACCATTTGCGGTGTGCTGAATTTTCAGCCGACCCCAATATGTTTCGTATTGCTTGCATAATGTTTTTATGCTGCTTGCCGAACACCTGTGCAACTTTCAATGAATCCGTCACGGGTGTTCCCTTTTCGGTCTTATAGACCGCATCTTTTTGAATGATAATACTGTTCATTGAATAAAGTTTTTAATTAGTTAAATATCTGCATCATCATCAAAGAAATCTTGGTTTTCATCCAAGAACACTTCCAACGCTTCATCACAATATGAACCCTCACAAAGCGAATCACACAAATGGTCTATTTCTCCATTCTTCCAAGGGCAATAATCGCACAAATCATCACCCAATTGTTTTTTCAATTCTTCATTGCTCATATTTGATTAAATTTTACGTCTGTCTTTACCTTTGATTTCAAAGTAATTACACATTTCAATCAAACGACTTGAAACACGGTCGCCGTATCTATTAGTTAGATTTTCACCGTTTATCTTCATGTTTGAAGTTATCAATGTCAATTCATCCACCTTATCACCACGGTATTCAATAAGTTGCCGCATAACATCAACGCGATTTCCCATATACAAGGATTCTTCTGGTTCATTGCCAAAATCCTGAATACCCAACATCGGCGTATTTTTGTATGGTATCGTTCCGGTTTCAATGAAGTTATCACAAATTGCATCGGCACGCATTATGTTCCACCACAAAGGACGTGTCGTTTTGTAGTCGCTTGGGAATTGCACCCGGAATCCCCATGCGGCGCAATAAGCAAGCATAATTTCAAGACACCAAGATTTACCCGACCCCGTGTTTCCGGCAATATATATTCCTCTTTTCAGGCGACCGGGAACAATTTGCCCGTTTTCCGGATTTATACATTTCATTGACGTGTCACAATGACACCATTTGATGAAATTTTCGTATGTGAATCGGTTTTCATCATCAATAACGAATTTCCGATTTCTACTTTTGCCAATCGCTTCAATTATTTTCATAGCTTCTTCAATATCATAGTTGATATATTGAAACCGGGTAATTCCGGCGAAAAAGCCACGTTCCTGAATTGCGGTCAAGATTCTTTCCACACTTGGCATTGAATCTTTGGCTTTATTATTTTGTTCTTTCACTTCCATTCGTCATTGCATTTTTTGTTAGCACCTGTTTTTCTTTGCGGATGAATATTGTCGCGCTTTGACCATGTTACAATCGCCATGCGCCAATCTTTCATCTTGTTTTTACCGACCATCCAACCTTTACTTTCATAAAAGGCAATGAATGCTTCCGCGTCAATTGAATATCCTTTTTCTTGAATATATGATTGAACTTCTTGCAATGTAGGGGGGCAAAACCGTTTAACGGGTTTTGCTTTTTCCCTTTCTATAATAGATATATCTTTACTTTCCTTTTCTTTACTTTCCTTTTCTTTGGATATATCTTGCATTGCATTTGCATCAATATTGTTTTGCTCTTGCTTTTCCTGTGTTGATTTCCAACGGTTTATCGCTGCAAGTTTTCGTTTTTCGGAAACGGTTTTTCGTTTATTAAGTCGTGCATTTACAGAGTTCGACCAAAACTTTTCGCCATCATTCTTGAATAAGTCAAAGTTTTGCACGATACTTTCAACCATTTTGCAATCAACGTGCAATGCAAATGCAATACTTTTGCATGATTTCAAAGGCAAGATTCCGTCTTGCTCATATAACTGTTCTACAATGCACCAAAAAACACCCAATCCGGCTGCACCATGTTCAATCAATACATCTTGCAATTTGGGGTCATTTCGTGCATTGTAATCATGTTGAAAATAAAATACGTCTTTCATACCCTTACCGTTTTAGTGATTCACCAAGTCCGAATAATGCAAAGTCATACTTGCATGGGTCGTTTTCATCAAAATCACGCAATTTATCCGTTAATTCCTCAACGGTTATACGGTCGTTGCTTTTTCGCGTTATTAAGCCCATTTCGCGCCCCATACGGGCAACATGAACATCAAGTGGTATAAGTAATTGCCGGGGGCTGAAATTTTGCGTCCAAACGCCAAAATCAACGGGGGAATCAGTACGCACCATCCAACGCAAGAACAAATGAAGCCTTTTGCAAGCCGATTGCCCCTTATGTGAAGCATGATTCCCGCCGGACGGGGCAACGTGTTTGTTGTATTCCCCGGAATTTGCTTCAATCATCAACTTTTGCAGACGTTCAACCCATTGCCACACATTGTCAAATTTGATGTTTTCCAAGGTAAAAGCATAATGATAAATATATTTCAGACCACGGCAAATATAAATCAGGTCACGCCCAAAGAACGTGCGGTGAATGTTCATGTCGGGGTCTATTCCCAACCATTTGCAATCAATGACGAACCGGAAAGGACTGTTGCCGATAATAGAAAACATCTTTTCGCAATCGCTTATAATCTGCTTCCGGTTGCCCCATGCGACAATTGCCGTCAAGAATGCGGCAACTTCAATATCTTTTTTGTCTGTAAAGCGTTTTGGGAATTGTACCGGGTCATTTGAAATGAAATCCGGTGTTTCGTATTGCCTTACTAAATTGTTTAATTGCTCTTTTGTAACTTTCATTGTTGCGATTATTAAGCCCCGACCCGGCACAAGGTCAAGCCGGGGCGGTTGTTACTAAATTTCAATGATTGCTATTTCCGGGGCAATTTCCTTGATTTGCTCCAATTGTTCATCAACAACCTTGTTGCGCAAATCTTCAAGTGTTGCTTGTGCGCCCGGCGACAATAAGATGAATGAAACTTCACGTCCATCTACCTGTGCAAATGTTTCAACTTCGATTGTTTCCGGCTGCATTCCTTTGAAAATAGGCATTTCAACTTTGAATGATTCCGGCAAATTTGAATTGACAACTTTTGCAAAATTATCCGTGCGATTGCCATTTTCTTTCACGGCGCGTTCAATGCTATTGTTTACGGTGGCGGTGAAGTTCATCAGACATGAAACCAGCTTCATATTTTCGTTGCGGTCGGCAAAGAATGCACGGTTCATCTTGATAAACAAGCCAAGTTCGGTTGGTGTCCAAATTTTGTTGCTGTTAATACCAAATTCAATGAACTTGGGATTGTAACTTAATTTTCCGGCAACCTTGCCACGTTTGTATTCATCGGATTCATTGATTATCAAAGTGATTTCAACCGCTTCACGGTTTACAAGAATGTGGCAATTCTTTTGTTCAAATTGTCCGGTGTTGATTCTCTTTTTCAGATATTCAACAACCGAACCGATAACACCGTGCAAGTCCGTTTTTACCGGGGCTTTTGGTTCAAGTTCTTTGACGGCTGCACCCTCACGAATTATTACTTCTGCTTTTGCCATGTTTGGCGCAAGGTTGATTTGCAATTTTTCCGCTTCCATATTTCAAATTTTTAATTGGTTATTAGTCGTTTGTTCCTGTTTTTTGCTCTCTTGCCGTGTTCCGAACCATTGTGAAAATGCTTGGCTGCAATTCATCAGCGGTTGCCGGGCGGCATTCAATCAAGATTCCATCTTTGTTGTAGAATCCCGTTTCTTTTGTTTCTTGGTCTGTGAATCTGTAACATACTTCATTCACATATTCGGCTTTGGATTTAATGTTTGAAACCATCATTGAACGTGCTTCTTTCAATGGTTTCAAACGTCCCTTGTATTCTGCTTGACTTGCTTTCATTTCGGCTTCAATTTCGGCAATCTCAATTGATACGTTTGCAAGTCTTTCTTTATGCCCTTGCAGTTCTTCCGGGGTGTATGGTTTCATATATCCCTTTTGCTCGCAAGCATCGCAATTGTCTTTCAAAAACGCCTCACGTTGAATGGGGTTTTCATATTCCTGTCCAAGTTCTCTTTCCATGACTTTTTGTTTTATAGTGATACACTTTTTTATCTAAATAGCAAAACATCATTCCACAAGTCAATGAACTGTTCCCCGAATTGGCGGGCGCGTTCGGGTGTCTTGAAGCAAAGCCGAGAACCGAGAGTCGCATACGTATACGCAGCCGTATGATACGTATACGCAGACACGAACCCCGCAGCCCCGTTGTCATAGACAAACCAAGGGAAATACTTGTATTGGTTTGAATTGCTGAAATCGGGTTCAAATTCATCTTCTTTGTTCCATGCTTGCGCAATAGTGAACAACTCATTCAAAGCAATAAGGGCTTTGACGTGGCTTGGGTTGATGTCTTTAACCAACCTTGTTACTTCATCAAGTCTGACGCAATTTCCCGACACAACCTTTTTTGCAACTGTGAAATCATTATTCGGCTTTCCACCAAGGTATTTGCGGGCTTCTTCATAAGAAGTTACAATATCATTGATTTCTTTGCTTTCGATTTCTTCAAGGATGAAATCAAACGGTGTCAAATAATCTTCATCGTCTGAATCCAATTCTTCATTGTGTTCATTGATGAAAACCATCATTTCATCCGCCGCTTCACTCTTTGAATCGAACTTTCCACATACTTCTTTTGTCTTTTTGTTTGTTACTAAATACTTTTTCATTGTGATTCAATTAAAATGGTGATACATTGAAATTTTTTATTGTCATTCCGGATTGTGCGACATGAACGGTTTTGCCTGTTTCTTCTTGGATTGTACGTTGAAACATCTTTTCATTAGAATTTCCATCGGAAAGATGAATCAATACGATATGATTGACTTTTGACAAGTCATTAGCAAGCAATGTTTCCCGGCAAGTGGTAAAGCTGCAATGGCTTTTCATTGTACGCATACGCAACGCCATTGGTAATTTTCCCGCTTCAACATTAGCATCCAATATTTCTTGGTCATAATTACATTCAATCAATATGTTATTCAAACCTTGAAAGGTGTAACGCAAATAAAACGTATCGGTTGCGAACAAAACCTTGCCACATTCCGGGTGATATATCAGAAACCCGAAAGGCTCACGGGCATCATGTTGGGCGTTGAAAGGCTGAACCCTGAATGCACCGATTTGATACACTTTCAATTCATTCATTGCGTGAACCAAGGCACATTCGGATAATTTCAAGGCATCTTTTGTTCCTTGCGACATGAACAATGGAATCCGGGCATCAAGACATTTATTCACGTATTTGGCATGGTCGCCATGTTCATGCGACACGACAACCCCGGCAATGCGTGATATGTCAAAATTCACCGCCTTTTGAATCTCTTTGAACGCAATTCCGCATTCAATCATCAAACAGTCTTTCCCATTGTCAAGCAAGTAACAATTGCCTTTTGAACTTGACCCCAATATTTTTAATTCCATGACCTTTCGGATTTATATTGTTAGAAGCCCGGATTTGGCTTATTTTCGTTTTTTTGCTCACTTGTGGTATGATTGACCGTTTCACCGTTTTGCGTGCCTGAAACTTCTTCGTTTGGCTTGTTGTCGCCATCTTCAATGTCCGAACCAATTACAATTTTATTTGCATTGTCACGCTTTTCAGCTTCCGGGGTATCTGTTATTTCTTGGTATTCTGCATCAACAATATCTTGTTGTTCTTCAATTGTACGCATACCCATTGACAAATCAGGTGCATAAACAGATGTCCACCATGATGCGGCACGGTACATCAACATTTGTTTGGTCATCGTCTGCCATTTTGACCCGTTCTTTGTGTACCAACCCTCTTGAATAGCAAGACGGACGGAAACCGGGGACGATTCAAGGATTTCTTTTGACCCTTTCTTTGTGGTGTATGCAACACATTCAATGTCTTGTATTTTCTTACCATCAAACTGCTTTTGAACTGCCTGTTTCCGGTTTGTTCTTCCATCCCATACATAGTCAGTATAATCAACCATGCCCAACATACCTTTGTCGGTGAATCTGTATTGCAAAGGCTCAAATCTGCCACACGAATTTACGGTTGCAATCAGGAACTTGGACGACCAAGACGGCTTGCCGTATATCGGCACCATATTTTGCATAACCATCAAAGGGCTTGCACCGATTCTCATTGAAATTTCAATTGCAATCATACAATTGGCAACCGCCTTGTTTTTTGCTTCTTGGTTTTCAAGATTTATTGCTGCAATTTGTTCCGGTGTTGCATTTGCAGGAATCGGCTTGTAATTCGGTTTGTAATTGTCCGGCACAAGGTCGGATGAAGAAAACATTTTGCAAACACGTTGCATTGTTTCAAACTGAACCGGGTCAAAGAAGTTGAATCCGGCGTTCATAGGGCTTGTAACCGTGACAAGCCCGGTCGGGTTTTGTTTCTGAATTTCGTTCATATTACTAAATTTTAATTGTTAGATTTATTCTTTAATACCCCCCCCGTATTGCTTCAAGGGTTGATTTGATTGCGCCCATTTTGATTCCCTCGCGGCACAAATCTTTTGTTTCATTTCTTGTGGCAAATTCGGCTATTGCCTTGATTGCTTCCATGCCATTTCCTGCAACTGCAATTGCTTGGGCTGTTTCATCGCCTAAATCTTCGCTTGCAAGAATTACAATACCACGTTTTACACCATCCTTGTTAGTAAGGTTTGCAATTTCCTTTGCGAATGCTTCTGTTGCAAGCATAAATTCGCTTTTCTCTTTTTCTTCCATTGTTGCGTAATTATTTAATTGTTAAAAATTTGTCGCGTGTAACGACAAGGTTTATAATCTGACTTTCGGTTTCGACAATTTCATTGACCGATTCACGGTTATCAATGAATATCGGGGCGCAAACGCCATAGAACTTGCATAATGTGTTGATTATGTCAAGACCCGCATTGATTTTGCTTGCAGTATTCGCGCTGCCATAAGGTACGCCGCCAATTGTCGGGATGCACGTTTCAACCGCGTTGCCGTCAATGGTGTAATCAAACAAGCGGAATGACACGACCTTGAACATTGCGTTGATTCTGTTTTCGCATTCGTCAACCTTTGTCCGGGTGAATTGCTCAATCGTATATTCTTCACGTTCGGAATCTGCAATCATTTGGGCAAGTTCCTTTCCCCTTGATTCAAGGTTGGCAATTTCTGTTTCACAACGTACAATGGTATGACGCTTTGAATATCTTTCCACCAACGCCGCACGTTTCGTGTTGCATTCGGCTTTCTGTTTCTGTAATTCGTCCGTATTTACATTTGAATTGTCGGTTGATATGGTGGCTTCAATGTCGGCGATTTCCTTTTGCTTTGCAACCCATTCCGGGATGGATTCGGGCGCAATATCGGCAACCTCAAAGACCGGGATTGTCGTGAATTTCGCTTTCAAGGCTTCAATTTCGCGGGACAATGATTCTTTTGTTTTTTTTGCATTGACAATGTCATTTTCTATTTCACCAACACGCTTGTTTAGTTCATCAACCTTGCGCCCATATTCTTGCCCCTTTGCCGTGATTTCATCGCATTTTTCAGATTGCGCCTTGGTGAACAATTCACGGGCATTTTCAATCATTTCATCCGGCAATGGTTGCCCACAATGCGGACATACGGTTTCACCTTTGTAAGTCTTTGCATTTTCTGCAAACCATGATTCACGCAATTTGTCTTGGCTTGCCTTGATTTGTTCTATCTCATTTTTGGTTTTTGAAACCTGTGATTCACCGGACGCTATTTCACGGTCTGTCAATTCAACTTCACGTTCCTTTGCCTTGATTTTGCTTTCAATTTCACGGCGTTCAGCATTGGCGGCAAATGCTTCATCTTGTGCCTTTGTCTTGGCATCAAAGACTATCTTTTGACATTCAGATTTCAAGGCATTCACTTTGTTCTGCTTTTCCTGTTCGCCCTCATATTGTTTTCGGATTGCGGCGGTTACATCTGCAATTGCTTTGTCTATTTCGGAAATTTCATGGTCAATTTCTTGGATTTCCTTTTCAATAGCATTGAAATCTTCTGTTTCCGGCATCATCTTGTGCGTTTGGTCAATGCGTGGTTGTATTTGGTTCAATTCATCTTGCAACCTTTTCTTGCGGGCTGACAATTCCTTTTTGAAATCTGCAAGTGATTTTCCGGAAATCTTATCAAGCAACTTGGCAAAGTCGGGATTCTGTGAAGCAATTTCGGCATCTGTGATTGTTCCGGCAAGCTGAAATAATTGTTCACGCTGCAATTTCCAATTCATATTGACAAAGAACGCCGGGTTGGTTATCATCTTAAATACAGATGAATCAATAATGGTTTCAACACGTTTTGTGTATTCACTTACATTTACCGGGGTTTCGTTCCACCAACATTCGGTGTGGTTGCCCTTAAATACACGGTCAACCTTGCCACGTGGTTTAACCCAATCTTCTACAAATGACCGTTTCAAAGTGATTTCCTCACCATCAACAACAATCACCCCCGATACACTGCATTCAACATTATGCAATTCTTGACCGTTGATTCTTGTTTTTACCTCATAATCCTTTCGGTCTTGTGTATCTTTCCCGAATAAAAGCCAAATGAATGCGTCAAAATGCCTTGACTTACCCATGCCGTTATCACCTGAAATCGTGGTGACATCAACATTAAAATTCGTTGTTCTTTCTTTCTCACCCTTGAAGTTGCAAAGGGTAATGGATTTCAAAATAACCTGTTTCATTGTTGCGTTATTATTTATTGTTATACAATTCCAAAGCAAGGTCAGCATCAACCACGATAATTCGCCCATTCTGCATGATAGCACCGTTTATTTTCCCGCTTGCCTTAATTCTGTTTGCTGTTGTCAAACTACAATTGAACAATTGTGCTATTCCGGCAACACCATAAACCAACCGTTTTTCAGGTTTAACCGTGGGTTGTTGTACCGGGGTGATTGAATGTATTAAATCAATCAATTCACCAACTGTTAAGTCGATAAGCCTTGTATTTGGGTCTATTTTTACCATTATCGTTCATTTTATTCTTCAATATCAGGGGGCAATAAACCTTTGGATTCCCACCGTGAACAAAGAATGTATGTGGCATAACCAATCAGAAATGCAAGCCCCTTTGATATGAAGAATTGCAAATACCAATATTCTTCGTCCGCGGGTTCACAACATACAAGTATGAATGTGATAGACCCCAAAAAGCCTATAATGTATGCCCTAACTTCTTTCATTAAATTCTCTTTTTTCATTGTTGCGAAAGTTTTGTACTAAAATGTGAAATCAAATGTTGCAAAGTCATTTTCCGATTTTCTTCTTGCTCTTACCCTGACAACGCGACAAGTGTTGTTGCGTACCCTTATCATTTTGTTGTCGTAATTCATTATTTGTGGAATCATCAAAGCAATAAGCATCATCGAAATAGTCTTGCGCTTCAATGGCGACAAGTCAAAGGATATATGAAATTTTGTACAAAACCACCACGCGGACAATTCGTTTACTTTGGAACACCCTGTTTTATCATATATATTCCGGGTGTGATTTTCAACCGTCCTTTCCGAAATGTACAAGCGGTTTGCAATGTCTTTTTTACTTGCACCCCATGCAAATAATTCTGCAATTTCGGATTCACGCTTGGTTAGTTCTGCATGATTCATTAAGCTACCCCCCAAATGTCTGTTATACCATATTCAGCAAAAACCGATTCTATTGCGCGAACTTCTGAAACCTTTGGTTCGACATCACCTTTCAGGCGATTAAGAAAAGCCGCCCTTGTTTTTATGCCCAACACTTCCATAAGTTTGTTGCGGCATTCGGATATATCACCGTTCTTAACCTGTGACCACCCCTTGTTAAAAGAAAACTGTTCTTTACTCATATACTTTTATTTATGGTTAATATGCAACTTTTCGTCCTTTCCTTTGGCTGTGCCAATAAAATGACGTAATTTTGCTATTTGCAAATGTTTATTTTCTCTTTACTTTTGCATTGTTCAACTTTACAGATGCAAATATACGGCATATTGTGTGTAAAACCAAACTTTTTTACGCAAAATTGCGTATAAATTTTGCGTTGCTTATTTTTATTGTTGATTATGAATGATTTAGATGTTAAAAAAATACGTGAAAAATTAGGATTGTCGCAAGAATCACTTGCAGAAATGGTAGGCGTACACCCAAGAACAATTCAAAATTGGGAATCAGGTTCAACAATCCCCAAATCAAAACACGCAATATTGCGTGATTTAATGATAAAGCCACAACGGTATGCCGGGGGTGGCGAACAAAACAATATTCACGGCAACAATATCAATGGCAATAATGTAACCGTAAACCAACCCGACACAATGAATAAATTGTTAGAACTGTTATCAATGAAAGAAGCATCCTTGGTTAAGGCGCAAGAACATATTGACAAGCTGTTGGAAATAATCAATAATTTAACGAAAGGGAATAACAATGATTGAAATTAAAGTAAATGAATATTACGGCAACCCGTCTTATTATTCGGTAATGCCGCAAGAAATCTTTGATGCACTTGAATTGGCAAGCCTAAAAGGTGAAGAATTTGCTACCGTGGATAAAGATATGTTTGATGAAATGATTGTTGAATATGATAAAAAAATGAACCCATGAAACATATAAAATTCATATTGATTGCAACAATCACAACGATATTTTTTGCCTGTTCAAAATCAGATATAAATGAAGAACCGGAAATTATTTTATCGGATATATCCGGGGTATGGTCTGAATATGCTTACTTGTGTTCAGACGGTTATTTTGTGGACATTTCCGATACGGGGCATAATATGTATTATGAGTTTTCAAGACCTAATATTTTCACGCAATATTCATTAGATGATAACGGTAAAAAAATCATTGAAAAACAAGGTGAATGGGTATACAATCCGGAAACAAGAATTGCCCATATAGAAGAATCGCGCGGATGGAATCTTGATATTTTGTTTACATTCATTGATTCGGGTATTACATATCATGCAATCATGGACATCAAGGGACGTACAAACAATTCATCATCAACAATCAAAGCCGAAAAGATACAATGAAAAAAAGCATTAACCCGCAAGCATTGGCAATCCAACGCCGATTCTTTGAAGCCTTGGACACCGCAATATTATCCGGAAAAGTAAACGGATTGAAAGGCTTTTGCGATTCCCACAATCTGAATCGCACCAAATATTCAAGGATAAAAAATGACCTGAACAAGCCAATTGAAGAAATGACATACAAAATGATTGATTTGGATGCACTTTCAGGCATTTGTACGGACTTTGGCGTGTCTGCTGAATGGTTATTGCTTGGACGTGGGAAAATGCTTAAAATAGAACGGGAATGCAAATCAAAAGACGAATAAAATTTTTGCTACATAAACGGGTAAAAGGTGAAGAAAACAACCTTGCCATCCGTATGCGTGTCACCTTGCACGGGCAACAACCTTTTGACATTCCAACCGGGTACACGATAAATCTTGCCGATTGGGATATTGACAAGCAAAGGGCATCAGAAAGTTGTGAATTGTCAAGTTCAATAAACCATACAATTGAATTGTGGCTTTCCACAATGAATGAAATATTTGCACGCTATGAATTATTAGAAAAGCGCATTCCGACAATTCAGGAACTCAAAGACCTTTTTAATGATATTATTGGGCGCGAATCCACTTCAAAAAGTATGGCTAAAAACAAATTGCCGTATGTAGAAAAGGACGTGTTTAAGGTGTTTTCAACATTCATTATATCACAAAGTGAAAAGAATCAATGGACTATATCAACACAAAAGAAGTTCCGTTCACTTGAACAACATTTGAAAGACTATAAGCCGGAATTATCTTTTGATGAAATCAACGAAAATACATTGTCCGGATTCCTTTCATATTTACATAAAAAGGGGTTATTGAATACGACCGTATCAAAATACTTGTCATTCTTGAAATGGTTTTTACGTTGGGCGAACCAAAAGGGGTATTATTCAGGTGATTTGCACAAGACTTTCAAGCCTAAATTGAAAGGAACATCCATTGAATCAAAGGAAATAATATATTGCACGCAAGACGAAATAAAGAAACTGCAAGAATATGAATTTACCGATTTACAAAAATCACTTGAATATGTACGTGATACGTTCCTTTTCTGTTGTTTCACCGGGCTTCGTTATTCGGATGTTGAAAGATTGAAGAAAACAGACGTGAAAAATGGGGTCATTCATATTGTGACACAAAAAACGAATGATGGCTTACAAATTGAATTGAACAAGCATTCACAAGCAATATTAGATAAATACAAAGATATGCCAACCAAAGATAATTTGGCGATACCTGTATTGTCAAATGTGAAAGCCAATTTGTATTTGAAAACTATTGGTCAACTTTGTGGCATTGATGAACCGACACGAATCGTGTACTACCAAGGCAATGAACGACACGATAAGGTTTTCCCAAAATGGGCTTTACTTACAACCCATGTCGCAAGACGTACTTTTGTAATTACCGCATTGCAACTTGGCATCCCGGCGGAAATAATTATGAAGTGGACGGGGCATAATGATTTTGACGCAATGAAACCTTATATTAAGATTGTTGATGAATTAAAGCAAAACGCAATGTCAAAATTCAACGACCTGTAATTTTGTGTGTACACGGTTTTGCAATAACACAATAATACGTGAATTTTGCGTGTACACGATTATGAACACGGTTTTTGACCTGTTTTTTGATATTGCATGAAATTGTATAATACCACAAAATCAATGAAATTACATGAATCATAACAACTTGGCATTTTATGGGATTGTACTTTATTTTGCTTTGTAGTGCTGGTGGCACCACTTTGAAGAAAAGCAAAAGACAGTAAAATCCTGATTTCCAAGCGAAATCGGGATTTTTGTTTTCT
>ENA-USUE01000155-USUE01000155.1-human-gut-metagenome-genome-assembly--contig:-NODE-155-length-40322-cov-14.685402_pt1 | contig 40322 bp, 27 predicted proteins | sample MGYA00250060_ERZ773396 | MGnify/ENA primary metagenome ERZ773396 (study PRJEB29103, sample SAMN06111989) | human gut metagenome | biome: human gut; feature: ankylosing spondylitis patient; material...
ACTGATGATTGACAAGATCAGGAACAGGACGGTTAAAGCGGTATGATATGATTTTACTGACAGAATCAAAAGAGGTCTTCAGACTTCTTCAGGAAAGTCTTGTCTTGACGGATAAAATTATGTGAGAAAACAACGAAAAACTACAATAAAAATGGCATAGGAAGTGATGATGCGCCATCATCTTCATATGCCATCTTATTTTTTAGGGACATTTACTGAATATCCCTCAAGATATAAAAAATTCTACTTTATACGAATATACTCAAGTAAAAAATTTTATTTGAGTATATTTTATCTTTATATTTCTACCTCACAAAGCCAATAACAAAACAACGTTATGTATATTACAAATTAAGTTCCTTTCTTAAATATTGCGTTGTATAAGTATCTTCCGTTTTACATATTTCTTCCGGTGTACCGGTAGCAAGAACTTGTCCTCCTCCTTGTCCACCTTCAGGTCCCATATCTATAATGTAATCGGCAGACTTTATAACATCCAAATTATGTTCTATTACCAAAACCGTATTTCCTTTATCTACTAAACGATTGAGGACATTCAACAAAACTCGAATATCTTCAAAATGTAAACCTGTGGTCGGTTCGTCCAATACATAAAGAGTTTTTCCTGTATCTTTTTTAGATAATTCGGTAGCTAACTTCACACGCTGACTCTCTCCACCCGATAACGTAGTGGACGGTTGCCCTAATTTAATATAGCCTAACCCGACATCTTGGAGGACTTTTATTTTATTTAAAATTGCCGGGATATTTTCAAAAAATTCAACGGCCTGATTAATCGTCATATCAAGAACGTCTGCAATAGATTTTCCTTTGAAACGGACTTCTAACGTTTCTCTATTATATCGTTTTCCATGACATTCCTCACAAGGGACTAATACATCCGGTAAAAAATTCATCTCAATAGTCTTATAACCGTTTCCTCCACACACTTCGCATCGTCCTCCGGCAACATTAAAAGAAAATCTCCCCGGTTTATATCCTCGTATTTTGGCTTCCGGAAGATCAACAAAAACATTCCGTATATCAGAAAACACCCCCGTATAAGTTGCCGGATTCGAACGAGGCGTACGGCCTAATGGAGACTGATCAACGTTTACGATTTTATCAATATATTCTAACCCTTCTATATTCACATAAGGAAGAGGTTCTCGTTGTGCCCGATAAAAAAGATGACTAATTATCGGTTGCAATGTGCCATTAATCAAACTCGATTTTCCACTACCGGAAACTCCCGTTACACAAATAAATTTTCCTAATGGAAATTCAACGGTCAGATTTTTCAGGTTATTTCCTGTCGCACCTTGTAAAACGATAGATTTTCCATTCCCTTTTCTCCTCGTTTTGGGTATCGGGATTTCCATATTACCATTCAGATATGCCGCCGTCAACGTTTTTGTCTTCAACATTTCTTTCGGAGTTCCTGCAAAAACCACTTCCCCACCAAGACGGCCGGCTCTGGGTCCCATATCTATGACATAATCTGCCTCCAGCATCATTTCCTTATCATGTTCAACAACGATAATAGAATTTCCGGCATCCCGAAGCTGTTTCAACGAACGTATCAAACGAGTATTATCTCTCTGATGTAATCCGATACTCGGTTCGTCCAAAATATAAAGGACATTGACCAACTGAGACCCTATTTGTGTAGCCAAACGTATGCGTTGGCTTTCTCCTCCGGAAAGAGTTGCCGAAGCTCGATTCAAATTCAGATACTCCAATCCGACATCTACCAAAAAATGCAGTCTGGAGCGTATTTCTTTTAAAATTTCTTTCGCAATCGCAGCCTGCTTTGAGGACATTTGCATTTCTATCCCGTCTAACCAACAAGAAAGCTCAGAAATATCCATCTCCGCCAATTCAGCAATATTTTTTCCTTGAATACGATAATGCAAAGCCTCCTCATTTAACCTGTGACCGTTACATTGAGGACAAATAACTGTTTTTACAAACTGGCCGGCCCATTTCTGAGCCTGAGCTGTAGCCTCATTCTGCTGTTGCATCTCGATATACTTTATCAGACCATCGAAGGTGAGAAAATAATTAGAATTTCCCAGTGATTGGTTTTTGATATTCAACCGTTCATCCGTTCCGTTCAGGATATCATCCAAAGCCTCCTCCGGAACATCTTTCAGAGGGGTCTTCAGTGTAACTCCATACTTATCGCAAATAGCCTCTATCTGCCAGAATAAAAGGGTATTTTTATATTTTCCTAACGGAACAATCCCTCCTTGATATATCGACTGATTCGGGTCAGGAATTATCTTGCTTTTATCTATAACATTGACATACCCCAATCCTTTGCATCTGGGACATGCACCTTGCGGAGAATTAAATGAAAAATTATGCGGAGCTGGTTCACTATACGAAAGACCGGTTTTCGGATCCATCAACATACGGCTATAATGACGTACCTCTCCAGTCTCCGCATCCAAAATCATTATCAATCCATCGCCCTGTTTCATGGCGGTTTGTACGCTTTCTTTCAGGCGTCGTTCGTCTTTTTCCGAAACGATCAATTTATCTACCACCAGCTCTACACTATGGTTTTTATAACGATCCAGCTTCATTCCGCGTAAAATTTCGCGTAATTCTCCGTCGACACGAACTGTCAAATATCCTTTTTTACGAACCTGTTCAAAAAGTTCTTTATAATGACCTTTACGATTTCTCACCAATGGCGCTAAAACATAAGTTTTCCGTCCTTTATATCTATCAAGAATCAAAGCTAAAATCTGCTCTTCGGTATATTTGACCATCTTTTCTCCTGAGATATAAGAGTAAGCCTCTCCTGCCCGAGCGTATAAAAGCCTTAAAAAATCATAGATCTCCGTTGTTGTTCCTACCGTAGAGCGAGGATTTTTATTCGTTGTTTTCTGTTCTATGGATATCACCGGACTCAATCCGGTTATTTTATCGACATCCGGGCGTTCCATATTCCCCAAAAAATTACGGGCATAAGCCGAAAACGTCTCAATATAACGACGTTGGCCTTCGGCAAATATAGTATCAAATGCCAATGAAGATTTCCCACTTCCGCTTAATCCGGTAATGATAGTAAAACTGTTACGAGGTATTTCAACATCTATATTCTTAAGATTGTGTACCCGAGCCCCGAGCACTTCTATTTTATCGTCTTTCTTTATCATTTTTTACTACAAATCATTTAAAATCAGCAAATGAAATAGCCTGATAACATCAGTCTATTGTCCATTTTTTATTATATACCGGTATCTGACGTGTACTATAATACAGATCTTTCTTTTCCGGAATCAGTATTTTATATGTTTTCCCGTTTTTATTCGGAAGGCTGCGATCTCTCAACCATGAATTAAATTCTTTTAATTGAGCATAGGTAATACCATGATTTTTTGCAAATACGGTAAGATCTTCGATCGGTGTATTTACCATTATTTCTTGTACACGTACCGGATGATACAGCTGATGTTTTCTTACAGCAAATCCAAAACGATACGGGTCTTTGAGAATTTCTTTCAATACCAACGCCCGAAAAACGTATCTGGAGGTTTCTTCATTTAACCAAAGATCAAATGAAGAATCATGTTGTTGCTTTGCCAGTTCTTTCGAAATTCTCCCCATTCCTGCATTATAAGAAGCCGCAACAGTAGTCCAACTACCATATTTGGCATAAGCCGATTTCAGATAACGACAAGCCGCCTCTGTCGACTTTTCGATATTAAACCGTTCATCGACATAATCGTTCACCTCGAGTCCTGCTTCTTTTGCTGTAGAAGGTAACAGTTGCCACAGTCCCGCAGCTTTTGCAGGAGAAACTGCACGAGGATTTAAATAACTCTCAATAGCTGCTAAATAAATGAAATCTTCAGGAATACCGTTCTTTTTAAGAATTGGTTCGATAAGGGGAAAATAACGATTAGCCCGTTTTAAAATCAAGAGTGTATTCGAATGCATATAACAAAAACTTGTCAGCTCCCGATCATACCGTTCTCTCATATCGAATCTGTCCAAATCAACTCTCTCGCCTCCCCACTCTACTTTTGCAGGAAAATCCGGTATAATATTAACGATAAGAGATGATGTAAGCAGATTTTTTTGCGGAGTTTTAAAAGAAACGATTGATAATATCGTCAATAGTGGCATAATCGCAACTATCGATATGTAAATATACTTTTTTTTCATTTTTTTACCCAATATATCCGGTTCTAAAAACCTATTTAAATTTTTCGATGAGGAAAGAAACAGACTCTAATTACGAGGTCTTAAAATATTTATATTTCCTTTTAATTTATAATTCTGGTTATCAGCTCCTTTTGCTTCTATAATATAATAGTAAACTCCGGGTGGGACTAATTTCCCTTTATACTTTCCATCCCAACCTTGTGCCGGGTCACTAAAACGGAAAATTTCAACTCCCCATCGATTAAATATCCAACACTTAAACTGAACTATCGATTTATAGGCGACTTTCCACTCGTCATTCACACCGGGACTTGTTCCGGGAGAAAAAATATTCGGAGCTTCAAGGCGAGACTCGCCTACCGTTATAGTAAAAGAGGTATCTCTGCTGCAATATGAATTGGTCGCTTTAAGCCGGACATAAGTCGTTCCCTCGTCCTTGAACGTGTATCGCAATATTTTATCCGGATATATAGCATCTACAATAGGATCATCCACCTCACTCGGATTCTCCTGCATAAACTCCCATGCATAATAATTATCTCCGCTTACATAAGCTTTAAATTCCATTTCTACAGGAGCTGAACCACCGAAAGATCCATCTTCCGGAGCTGTATTCCATTCATTTTTTGCATCTCTTAATTGTTGAGAAACTACAGCTTTCATTAAAATTGCCCAAGGTTCATATTCATCAGATGTCGAAAACGTTTTTATAGCACCGTTCCAACCTTTATACGGAATAGAATCGATCACTGTAAACAGCGTTTTTTCATACGGTGCTGGAGCATACAAACTGACGGTTTCCCCACTCTTTGAAACAAGACCTTGTACCGTATCTTCTACCATTTTCAAATCTTTCAATGTGTCATCCCATTTCCAAGTTTTATAAGCGACTGCACGATTTACTCCCTTCCATTTCCCATTGACTGTATAATAGGCAATATCAAGACCCGTTCCGGCCAAACGAACATCTTCACACTGATTAGCGTACTCCTCATCCGCATACAAAGAAGATACTTCTTTATAAGTCGATAGCCAAAGATAAATAGAAGCATCTCCTTGTTCGATGACATACCCATAATCTTTCTCTGCAGATGAATACGTCAAAGAATTTCCGTTAGAAATAGGAGTTTTATTATTTACCCCCGTACGATCAAATCTATACCAATTGACAGGTGATCCCGATGTAGAATTAAACCGAATCGTAGCCTGTGACGATGAAGGGATTACAAAAACATAATCTAACCCTGTCTCCGATTTATTTACTCCTGTCCAACGATAAGCTCCGTCAACTTCTACAGTTTGCGCATATAAAAGAGATACGAAGAATATATATAACGATAAAATACAGAATCTTTTCATCTCCAACTCTCCATAATAGTTAATCGTCAAAGATACGGCATTTCAAAGAAAGAAATAAATAAAAAATCAAAAAAGGATTTTACAAGCCTGTTCAAATTTTCCGGTAAAAGGGTCTCTCTGCCTCTTTAAGTTCATTATTCTATTTTTGCATGTCACAATAGATGAAATCAAAAAAATATCCTCAAAATAGCTGTCAAAAATATCTGAACAAAACTTAAACAGACTCTCATAATCATGAAGTTTTTCTAAGACATTGCCACAACAAGGAAAATTTTATACCTTTGTTTTTCATATATCATATACGGATAACAATAAAAACAAATAAGCTGATCGCATGATTCTAAAAAAAATATCTTTCTTACTTTTCATTTTTTTTATCGGATATTTATCATTGCATGCCGATAATTTCCCGCAAAAATCGATAGACGGTAAAGGGTTTTACTTATATAAAGTAAATCGTGCAGAAGGATTTTATTCTATTTGCAAAAAATTCGATGTCTCTAAAGAGGAAATCATACAATTCAATCCGTCGGCTAAATACGGATTAAAAAGCGGGCAAGAATTACTGATTCCGATTAAAGGTGTAAAAGTTGCTATTCAAGAAACAGAATCGCCATATTTCGTTCATACCGTATCTGCAGGAGAAACGCTATATGCAATATCCCGCATGTACCATATCAGTACAGACTCCATAGTAGCTTTAAACCCGGGATCGGAAAAGGGAATACAAATAGGAACAAAATTAAAGATTCCTCAAATTAACTCGAATACATCGTCCGATTCTTCAATATCCAATAATACTCGAAACCAATATATTTTCCACACGATTGCTCCTAAAGAGACATTATTTTCCGTTTCCCGAAAATATGGCATTTCCGTAGAATCCGTATTAAAACAAAATCCCGGGCTATCACCTTCGAACTTCTCAATCGGGAAAGTTATACGAATTATCCCTGAACAAAATAATGAAAGAGTTCAAAAAAACAATGGTCCTAAAACTTTTTTATACACAGTAAAGAAAAAAGAGACTTTGTACAGTATCGCTCAACAATTCGACATTACAATAGACGATATCAGGGCTTGTAATCCGGGAATCGGAGAGCTCAAAAAAAACGATACGATAAATATTCCGGTAAAAGAATCTCCGACCGATATTTCTCAAGCCTTAACTCACGAAGATATTAATCAAATATACAATGATCTTTATTCAATAGAAAAAGACGGAAAAATCAACGTTGCCGTCTTACTTCCTTTTATGCTTTCCCAAAAAGAAGATGCCAGATCGGCTCTTTATCTTGAATATTATCAGGGATTTCTTTTGGCTGTGGACAGCTTGAAAAAACGGGGAACATCTATTAATGTATATGCTTATGACACAGAAGGGAAAAGTTCTACCCTCGACAATATCCTGTCAAAACCCGAAATGAAATCGATTGATTTGATTATCGGCCCTGCCGATAATAACCTGATACAGAAAACAGCAGAATTTGCACTCAAAAACGAGATCAACATGGTAAATGCATTTTCTCTGAAAAATGACGAAGCAAACCACAACGCCCATGTTTTACAAACAAATATACCGCACTCCTATCTATATGCTGAGGCTGCAACCGAATTGGTACGTCAATTCGGAAACAAGCAAGTCATATTTTTACTTGACGATAACAATGCGGATGAAAAGAAAGATTTCATCAACTCTGTAAAAGCGGAATTGCGACATAAAAATATTCAATTCAAAGATCTTCATATTGCTTCAGATCCTGAACTTACAATGCTGAACAGCTCCTTACCGGAAAACTCCGATATTCTTATTATCAGCAATTCTTCTACAAAAAATTCTGTCGGTAAAATCATTGCACCATTGACCAAGTTGAAAGATGATCGTGCCGATCTTTCTATTACGTTGTTCGGATATCCCGAATGGCAGACATATACAAAAGAGTATCTGAATAATTTTCATAAACTAAATACGGTTATATTTACTCGATTTTACACAAATCCGACAGATTATGACTGGAAAGAATTCCAAAAGAAATTTTATTTCTGGTATAACAAAGATATGATCAATGCCAACCCCAAATACGGATTATTAGGATTTGATACGGGTATGTATTTTTTGAGTGTATTAAAACAATACGGAAAAAATTTTGAAAACCATCTTAACCAAGTAGAGTCTTCAAGTATACAAACCGACTTTAAATTCCAGAGAATCAATAATTGGAGCGGATTTATAAACAAAAGTTTCTATTTTGTCTACTTTAAGCCTTCATATATTATTGAGAAACGGGTAATAAGATAAAAGCATGAAAAAGATCATCATAAGCAGTTGTATTTTGCTTTTCTGTATCGCCACGATTTCGGCACAAAGGAATTACAAACGTGAATTTGCTGTCGGTGCGAAATTCGGAACTACTTTTTCACGAGTAACTCTCCGTCCGAGTGTGCGACAAAATTATGAAATGGGCTATATGGGAGGAATATCCGCACGATATATCGAAGAAAAATACTTCGGTTTTATTGTCGAATTAAATTTTACTCAGCATGGATGGAAAGAGAATTTCAGCGATGAAGGAGATTATAGTTATAGCCGAAAACTAAATTATATCGAACTGCCATTCATGACTCATATCTTTTTTGGAAACAAAGTTTTTCGCGGATTTGTAAACTTAGGACCGCAAGTAGGTTTTCTTATATCGGATAAAGAAATAAGCAGTTTCAATTTGAAAGAACTTCCACAATTTTCTCAAACATGGGAATCTACACAATACAACATGCCCATTGCACATAAATTTGATTACGGCATTTGCGGAGGAGCAGGAATCGAGATCAAAGCCAAGAAAAACAGTTTTATCCTCGAAGGGCGATACTATTTCGGGTTAGGAGACTTTTTCAAAAATCGTAAAGTCGATTATTTCTCGGCATCATCTAATCAAACTATTTCCGTTGCATTGTCCTATATGTTCAACCTGAAATAACAACCGTTGTCTTTCGTTTCTAATGAAAAGTATCATCATAAATAACCAGTCTCACGTATCCTATTCTGAATTTAAGAGCTTATATTCAAGCAGTTTTCCAATTTTCGAACAGAGAACTGAAGAACAACAAAAGATCGCTTTTTTACATCCTCAATACCATCTAATTGCTTACGCCGAAGGAAACAAATTTATCGGCTTCATTTCTTACTGGGAATTTCCTGCCTACATATACATCGAACATTTTGCCGTGAACCAATCATTAAGAGGGAACGGTATAGGCAGCAACCTTTTAAACAAGTTTATTAGGGAACATTCCAAAATCATCATACTGGAAATCGATCCCATCACAGACAAGATTTCTACTGCACGATTAAGATTTTATCAAAAATGCGGATTCTTCACCAATGATTACCATCATATTCACCCGGCATACAGAAAAGAATTTGAAGGACATTCTTTAATAGTTTTATCGACAAAAAGAAAGATAACAAAAACCGAATACGATTTATTTCAAAATGATCTGAAAACTGTAATAATGAAATAGAAGTTATTTTGAGGGATAAAAGTAAAACCGATCATTACAAAATGGGATATAATACCGATCATCTATTTGAATAATAAAAATAAATACAAGAGACTATTTCAAAACGAAACAGTCTCTTGATACAATCCAACTATAAATATTGAAAGAGCTCAATAACTATCGGCATGAACTCCTTTTACCGCACGACCTGAAGGATCGTTCAAATTTCTAAATGCCTCGTCCCAAGCCAACGCTTCAGCCGTACTACAAGCGACAGATGGAACAGACGGAACTGTCAACGCCGCACTCCTACTCGGGAACAGTTCTTCGAATACCGAACGATAATAGTATTCTTCTTTATTCATAGGGGTTTGTACGGGAAATTTTTCGGATGCATGAGCCATTTCTTCATCCGAGACTAAATTTGAAGTCAACTGTTTTAACGAATCGATCCAACTATACCCGACGCCATCCGAGAATTGCTCTTTCTGCCTCCATACAACCTCATCCGGCAACATATCAGAAAAGGCTTCCCGCAAAATTTTCTTTTCAATAACTTTTCCCGGTGACATTTTAGCTTCGGGATTTAATCTCATGGCAACATCAAGAAACTCTTTATCAAGGAAAGGCACACGCCCTTCAACTCCCCAAGCCGATAAGGATTTATTAGCGCGCAGACAATCATATAGATACAATTTACCGATTTTTCGTACAGTTTCTTCGTGAAACGCTTTTGCATCCGGTGCTTTATGGAAATAGAGATATCCTCCGAATACTTCATCCGCTCCTTCTCCGGACAATACCATCTTAATCCCCATTGACTTGATAACTCGAGCTAAAAGATACATCGGTGTCGAAGCTCTTACTGTAGTCACATCATAAGTTTCGATATAATAAATAACGTTCCGTATAGCATCCAATCCTTCTTGTACCGTATAATTGATTTCATGGTGAACCGTCCCGATATAATCCGCGACTTTTTTAGCAGCCTTCAGATCCGGAGCGCCTTTCAAACCTACAGCGAAAGAGTGCAGTTGTGGCCACCAGGCATCCGTCTTACTGTCATTCTCTATCCGTTTTGCCGCATATTTTTTCGCAATAGCTGAGATTATCGAAGAATCCAAGCCTCCGGACAATAAAACTCCGTAAGGGACATCACTCATCAACTGCCGTTGTACAGCAGCTTCTAAAGACCTCTTTAAATCAGATATATCGACCGGGTTGTCTTTTACAGCATCATACTCCATCCAATCGCGAACATACCAACGCACTTGTTTTTTCTCTTTACTATAATAATAATGCCCCGGTAAAAAGGGTTCATAATGAACGGCATACCCTTCCAAAGCTTTCAACTCTGAAGCTACCATAATATGTCCGGCATTATCTGTACCTATATAGAGAGGGATAACCCCTATCGGATCACGGGCAACCAGATATTCATCTTTTTCCTCATCATATAACACAAAGGCAAATATCCCGTTCAGATCCTCAAGAAAATGAATTCCTTTTTTCCGATACAAAGCAAGTATCACCTCACAATCGGAACCCGTCTGAAATTCATACTCACCTTTTAACTGTTCACGAATCGCCAAATGATTGTAAATTTCACCATTCACCGTCAAAATGATTTTTCCGTCTTTACTCTTAAGCGGTTGTCCTCCTGACTGAGGATCTACGATCGAAAGCCTTTCATGCGCAAGAATCGCTTTCTCTCCGGTATAAATACCGGACCAATCCGGACCACGATGCCGCAACTTGTCGGACATTTTCAAAACTTGAGAACGTAATTTCGTTACATCTCCTGAAGCTATATCTAATACTGCTACTATCCCACACATATCATTTATCGTTATTTGGTTATTTTAAATATCGGTCTATGGCTTCAGCTGTCTTCTTTCCGGCAGCCATCACTTTTACTACCAAACTTGCCCCCGTAGTCGCATCGCCACAAGCAAAGACCTTATCTACATTGCTTTTTTGTAAAGAATCGACAGCTATATTTTTCCGAGCATCCACAGTAAGCCCCAACTCGGAAACAATTCCCTCCAATGCAGGGTGTACAAAGCCCATTGCCAAAAATACCAAATCGGCATCAATGACCTCTTTTTTACCTGTCGGAAGCATCTGCATACGGCCATTTTCATCTCGTTTCCAAGTCACTTCTTCTACCTCTACGGCCTTTAGCCTATTCTTTTCACCGATAAATCTGATAGCATTCAACAACCAACGCCGTTCACAGCCTTCTTCATGCGAACTACTTGTTTTCAACACCATAGGATACATAGGCCAAGGTGTTTGCGGATTATCATGTACCGGAGGTTTCGGCATAATTTCTATCTGCGTTATTTTCGCAGCTCCATGACGATTGCATGTTCCGACACAATCCGAACCAGTGTCTCCACCCCCTATGACCAAAACTTTTTTTCCTTTAGCCGAAATCAAATCTTCAGATTGCGGAATAATACCTTCTAACACTCGATTTTGTTGTCCGAGCAATTCTAACGCAAAATATATACCTTTCATATCTCGTCCCTCAATCGGCAAATCTCTCGGGACTTCCGCACCGATTGCTATACACACGGCATCATACTTTTCAACCAAATCTTTTGCCGGAATATCTTTTCCGATTTCTGTATTCAAGACAAAATTGATTCCTTCTTCTCTCATAAGGCGAATACGGCGATCTATTACAACCTTACTTAATTTAAAGTTCGGAATACCGAAACGAAGCAGACCTCCAGGCAGCTCATGTTTTTCATACACGGTAACTTCATACCCTTTATGATTCAAACGATTCGCAACAGTAAGACCTGCTGGACCAGAACCGACCACAGCGACTTTTTTCCCGTTACGCTTCAGAGATACGGGTTTTACATATCCTTCCCTAAAAGCGGCCTCCATAATAGCGGCCTCGTTTTCCCGGATCGTGACAGGCTCATCCGCACTTAATTTCAACACACAGCTTTTTTCACATAATGCGGGACAGATGCGTCCTGTAAATTCCGGGAAATCGCAAGTTTCCGCCAATATCATATAGGCCTCCCGCCATTTTCCCCTATAAAGCAAGTCTTGCCATTCAGGTTGTTTATTCCCGACAGGACAAGCCCAATGGCAAAACGGCACACCGCAATCCATGCAACGAGATGCCTGATTTTTCCGATCAGCGCTATTTAATGTTTGTTCCACTTCACTAAAATCTTCGATACGATCATGTACCGGACGATATCCGGCTTCTTGCCGGTGTATAGTAAGAAATGCTTTCGGATTTCCCATTATATCTATTTTTTAACAATTCATCTAATAAACAACTAAAAATTAAGATATTGAAAGAGTATCAATAATCTCTTTGCATGTCAGCAATCTTCTGCTGCAATTTACGCATCTGCTCTTCCTGCAAGACTTTTTTATATTCAATAGGAACAACCTGAATAAATTGATCTGCATACTTATCCCACTCGTCAAGCATAACTTTTGCTAATTTACTCCCCGTATAATAATAATGCATACGGATCAGTTCGTGTAGCTCTTTCCGATAGCAGCTTTCTTCAATCAAAGATAGCTCTACCATCTCCATATTGCAGAAATAATCGAAATCATTATTTTTATTCCAAACATAAGCAACTCCGCCACTCATTCCGGCAGCGAAATTCCGTCCGGTAACACCTAAAACCACAACTCTTCCTCCGGTCATATACTCACAACAGTGGTCGCCTACCCCTTCAACAACCGCTATTGCTCCTGAATTGCGAACAGCAAAACGTTCTCCGACACGTCCATTTATAAACACCTCTCCCGATGTAGCGCCATAGAGTAATGTATTTCCTGCAATCGTATTCTCTTCAGCGATAAATGTAGAACGTATTGGAGGCATCAGGCTGATGCGTCCTCCACTCAATCCTTTCCCAAGATAGTCATTCGCTTCACCTTCGAGTTTGAAATGAACTCCATTTACCAAAAAAGCGCCGAAACTTTGTCCTGCAGAACCTTTGAATTTTACGTTCAACGTATGTTCAGGCAAACCTTCTCTTCCATATAAAGAAACAATGTGTCCCGACAACATAGCTCCTACAGAACGATCGGTATTGGCAATCGTATAATCTAAAGATATTTCTTTCCGAGATTCGATTGCCGCTGCAGCTTGTTGAATTATCTCTCTATCCTTTACATGATCGATACGATGATCTTGACTTTTTATCTGCCGAATTGCCGTCATTGCAGCTTGTTCAGGGAAATAAGTCAACCGTGAAAAATCGAGCAGGTCATACTTTGGGTTACTACGTATATCCTTTCTTTCCAACAAATCGGCACGTCCGATAATTTCATCTAAACTTGTAAATCCCATTTCTGCAAGATATTCCCGAACTTCTTCTGCAAGGAACGTAAAGAAATTCACCAAATATTCATGACGACCGTGAAAACGTTTGCGTAACTCTTTATCTTGTGTAGCAACTCCTACCGGACATGTATTCATGTGACACTTGCGCATCATAACACACCCGAGAACAATCAAAGCTGAAGTTGCAAAGCCAAACTCTTCTGCCCCAAGAAGAGCCATCAAGACAATATCCCTTCCGGTTTTCAATTGTCCGTCGGTTTGTAACCTCACCTGTCCGCGAAGTCCGTTCAATACGAGTGTTTGCTGAGTCTCACTTAACCCGATCTCAGGAGGCATACCGGCATATCTGATAGAACTGGCAGGACTAGCTCCCGTTCCTCCTTCAGCACCTGAAATGATAATTCGATCGGCCTTGGCTTTAGCAACTCCGGCAGCAATTGTTCCGACTCCGCTCTCAGAAACTAACTTGACGCTTATTTCCGCTTTGGGGTTCACATTTTTCAGGTCGAATATAAGCTGAGCCAAATCCTCAATCGAATAAATATCATGATGCGGTGGCGGAGAAATAAGGGAAATACCGGGAATGGAATGACGCGTCTTTGCAATGACTTCGTTCACTTTATAACCAGGCAGTTGTCCGCCTTCTCCGGGTTTAGCCCCTTGTGCCACTTTTATTTGTATTTCATCGGCATTCACCAAATATTCTGTCGTAACACCGAAACGTCCGGAAGCGACCTGTTTTATTGCCGAACGCATGGAAAGTCCGTTTTCCAAAGGAACGAAACGAACGGGATCTTCTCCTCCTTCTCCAGTATTACTACGTCCGCCAATTTTATTCATTGCCAAAGCTATTGTCTCATGAGCTTCTTTACTGATAGACCCGAAACTCATTGCTCCTGTAACAAAACGCTTCATAATATGCGAAACGGGTTCTACATCTTCGATAGGAATAGGATTCTTTTTAAACGTTAGAAAATCGCGTAAAAATACAGGATCACTCTTTTCATCGACACTATGTGTATATTCTTTAAATTTCTTATAACTGCCTAAACGTGTAGCTAACTGCAAAGCAGATATCGTTTCCGGATTCCATGCATGCTTTTCTCCGTCTTTACGATATGAATAAACTCCCCTATTCGGCAGAAAAGCACCTACATCTCCACCAAAAGCATTCCAATGAAACGCTGCCACATCAGAAGCGATCTCATCTAAACGAATACCTCCTATCGGTGTTGCCGTAGAGCCGAAATAACTCTTACTCAACTCGGCAGATAAACCGACTGCTTCGAATATTTTAGCTCCTCTGTAACTTCGGATCGTAGAAATGCCCATCTTGCTCATTACTTTGAAAAGGCCTTTACATATAGCTTTTACATAATTTTTTTCTGCCGTTTCGTAATTTAACTGGATTTCTTGTTTCCGAACCAATTCATCCAACACGGCAAAAGCCATATAAGGATTAATGGCACTTGCTCCATATCCCAATAATAAAGCAGCATGCATAACTTCTCTCATTTCTCCGGTCTCGACAATCAATGCCGTCTGAACACGCTTCTGTACAGAAATCAAATGATGATGTACTGCAGAAAGAGCTAATAATGAAGGTATAGGCGCATGTACTCTATCAACATTCTTGTCACTCAATACAATATAATTTACTCCATCATCGACTGCTTGTTCGGCACTCTTGCACAAATGATCAAGAGCATCACGCATACCGTTCTTTCCTTCAGCTACCTCATAAAGCATAGGTAACTTTATCGTATTGAAACCTTTGTAACGAATATTACACAGGATATCCAACTGAGTATTGCTCAATATGGGATAATTGAGTTTTACCATTTTGCAGTGAGATTCGCTCGGAACAAGAATATTGTTACCGACAGCTCCGATATACTCTGTCAGGCTCATGACCAGCTCCTCTCTTATAGGATCGATCGGAGGGTTAGTTACTTGTGCAAATTGTTGACGAAAATAATTATATAATAATTGCGGACGAGAAGACAATATTGCCAGAGGGGTATCATTTCCCATCGAAGATACAGGCTCTGCACCATTCACACTCATTGGTATGATAACACGCTCTATATCCTCTCGTGTATAACCAAATGCTCGTAACATACGGTCATAGTCGGTCACACGATGTTCAACTTTACGCCCGGATTTCAACTCATCAAGTTCAACCCGGTTAGCTGCCAACCATGTTCGATAAGGGAAAGCCTCTGCCAATTGTTTTTTTAACTCCCCATCATAATATATTTTCCCCTCTTCGGTATCGACCAATAATATTTTACCGGGCTGTAACCGCCCCTTTTCTTTTATCTCGTTCGCCTCAAAATCCATAACGCCGACCTCCGAAGCTACCACCATCATATCATTTTTAGTAATAAGATAACGAGCCGGACGTAGTCCATTCCGATCAAGCATTCCACCGGCATAACGTCCGTCCGAGAATAAAAGCGCAGCCGGACCATCCCACGGTTCCATAAGAATGCTATGGTACTCATAAAAAGCCTTGAGATCTTCGGATATAGGATTTTTTTCATTGAAACTTTCCGGTACAAGAATAGCCATTGCATGCGGAAGGCTCAATCCCGACATCACTAAAAATTCTAATACATTGTCCAATGAGGCACTGTCACTCATACCCGGCTGTATGATAGGACGAATGTCTCCTATATTATCTAATGCGGGAGATTCCAAAACACTCTCCCGAGCATCCATCCAAGCCCGGTTTCCCCGTATTGTATTGATCTCGCCATTATGAGCCAATAATCTGAACGGTTGAGCCAAACTCCATGTCGGGAAAGTATTGGTACTGAAACGAGAATGTACCAACGCCAAGCCGCTCGTGAAATAGTGATTAGTAAGATCGGTATAATAATACCTTAACTGTAAAGAGGAAAGCATACCTTTATAAATAATACTTCGGGAAGAAAGCGACACGATATAAAAATCCTTTTGTATCGTGTCATCCGACAAACGTATTTTCTTTTCAATCCGCTTACGAATGAGATATAACTTTTTCTCCAACTCTTGCTGATTATTACACCCTGTAATAAACACTTGACGCACATCAGGTTCTGTTGCTAAAGCCTCACGACCTAATATAGACGAATTTACCGGAACTTTTCTCAAATGCATCAATGTCAATCCCTCCCGCTCTATCTCGTCAATCATGATACTCAATATCATGTCCTGCAATTTTACATCTTTAGGAAGGAATATTAGCCCAGTACCATATTTCCCTTTTTCCGGAACTGGAATTCCCTGTAACAAAATAAACTCATGAGGAATCTGAAGCAAAATTCCTGCACCATCCCCTGTCTTATTATCAGCACCTTCAGCTCCTCTATGTCTCATATTCTCTAAAACCTTAAGAGCCGAATCGACCAAATCATGAGATTTGCCACCATGAATATTTACCAACATCCCGACACCGCAAGCATCATGCTCATAAGAAGTATCATACAGACCTCTTTCAATATTAATTTGATCCACTTTTTTCATTATTAAAATCATTTTGTTTTAATATAAGCAATAATATTAGCAAAATGTATTACAAATGTATTATTTTATTTCTTTATGAAATATCAGAAGTAAAAAAATCAATATAAAAAATATTTGTAAGAGAAACGGGTGGTTATATTTTAAAATATTATAGCATCAATTTATATAAAACATAAATTAAAATAGGATACTTTATAACAGATTGTCAAAATATAATTTAAGAAGAAAAAATATTAGCAAGAATCAAAAGTCAGTCTAAAAATTTGAACATATATTTTTCCAATGAAGAATTTAGAGTAGTTCTATCATTATTGTAAATTAGACAGTTATAAACAAAAATTCAAAAAAGTATATATAGAATTTGCAGAAACGAAAATAAAGCGTACCTTTGCAACGCATTTGGAAAAACAAATGCCCGCGATGATTCGCTAGCTCAGCTGGTAGAGCACAACACTTTTAATGTTGGGGTCCTGGGTTCGAGCCCCAGGCGGATCACCAGAAAATCAGAGAGTTATACCAAAGTAACTCTCTTTTTTTACGCTCAAATTGCGTTGGTTTACATGGTTCAGTTAAACCGAGAGTTAAACCAAGAATGAATATAAATGCCACGATAGGCGATTATATGAGAAACTAAGAATCAATGAATCATGGATATACTTGACAATAAATCTCCGCAAATGGGTTCATTTTTATGACTTTGAATGAGCTTTCAGATACCATTCAACAAACCCTGCAAAATCAAACACCGCACCTTAATGACGAAAAGGACCTCACTAACCGATAGGTTTACCAATTCTTGCGCATCTCATCTTGTACCCTCCAAAACTAAAGGGACACAGGGAAAATACCATTTATCAGACTGAAAAAGAAGGTTCTATAATAAGGAATCAAATATACTTACTTTTTTATAGAATCTAATAACTTAGGAATTTCATCATAATCTTCAAACCAAATAATGTTTGTTCCCAAACTTGACATCATCATCTCTTGAATAACATGATGAGTTTGTATTATTTTATTGGCAGATATTATATCTATTCTCTCCTTATTTTCCTCATCTATAAGATTATCATTGCTTAACCGTTGCATAAAAACATAATGTCGATTATTCTTAGAATGCTTTTGAGCTGCAATTTCTAATAAACGACGTAAATTAGGGTCACTTAGTGACAATCCAATCATTAAACAGTTATTTTCACGTAACGTTGCTAATTGGACAAGATTAGACCAATGGTAAGGCTCTGAATAAACCTTATGATATGCTTCCTCTGAAAAGATTAAAGAAACATCTTTTTCAATATCTCCTCTACTTGAAATAAAACCATGCACATGATATATAGGCAGCTCGTCTGAATCATGTTGCTCTTCATCCTTATATATCGTTTTATATTCCAGCTTTACTTTGTCTAAATATTCTTCGACTAAGTCATCAAAATTATATGTAATTACAGATTTAATTTTTGCACCACTTCTTTTTGGGGTACATAAATTTATAATCGCATCCATCAATGGTGACGGTTTTTTCGGTGAATCATAGAGAGCTTTTTTTACAGCTGTTATAAAATGTACATCATTATCTTTTTGAGATAATCCTGCTTTCAGATAACGAGCCGCTGCTAAGGTTGAGCTGTTATTAATTTCAATAAATTTCTTCGTAATAGACTGAAGAGTTTCATCTGCTACAACATCATTATTGAAAACCTTATTAACAAAATTAGCATATAAAGAGTTTAATAAAGTCCTCCAGTTTGGGAAACCTGCACTGCAAGATACGCCAGCACCTAAAAGCAATGACATATTACCTTTTTTATATGCTTTCTTTATTTCATTGAGGATATCTAATCTTGACTTTTTCCAATCATCACTACTTTTTCTTATTTCATTTTCTATATCTAACTTAAACAAGCTATTCACAATAGACTCTATAGCGTCAGCATTTTCCTCTATTAATTCATCTATTTTCTTATTATCCCAGAAAATAATTTTGGGGGATTTGTTTGTTATCTCTTTATAACGTACTCCTATTGAAGGGCTAAGGCAAATAATAATAATATATTTAATAGGAGACGTATGTAACAATTCCGTAAATCGCTTTAACATAGAGTTCATCATCGTACAGTTCATCTGATGAACATACTTTATCTCAAAGCCAATCGGACCATCATAAATATCTATACCCGTTTCAATATAGCCATCTAATCTAATCTTGCCAATCTGAAAGTCAGTAATAAAATTTTTCCCTTGCTTACTAAAATGTAATTTGAGCAAGTTTTGAATCAACAACTCAAAGTAAAACCCAGATCTGGATTTATTAGCATTATTTATTCTGTTAATAATATTTTCTATATACATAATTTTATTGGATGTACTAAAATTCGTGGTTATCAAATACAAAAATATAGTATTCTTTTTATTTATAATACTGATTTTTACTAAATTCCTCTGATACATTACCTTTCGGCAACTCATAACGATTTTCAATACAGCTGGAAAAGATTTTCATATCCTCATTCATCATTTATATTTGCTCGGTATTCATAAAAAAAGGGCGGAAGCCGAACATCTGTCGTCTCCAAAACTTGCTACGGCCTTAAACCCAAAAGAAATCAGCCCCGCCCCTATAAATAAAATATACCGCTTTTCTAAAAAGAAAGGCTTAATTATACTTAGGGGACAAATGGAGCTTTTCTCTATGTACAGGGTTCTTAATTAAATTACGTAGTTGTAGTAATTTTTGGAGACTGTACATAAATAATTTGCTCGCATTCGGATAAATAAATCACTCTCATCGTTGCAAATATAGGTTTTATGTTTTAAAAATACATATTTTTTCTTTATATAAATCCATGTCCTAAGACACAAAAGGTCACAAAAAGACATGCTTTCGCGACCCATAGTCGATTCGAAATTTATTTGGATAATACATAAGATTAGCACATTGATCTGTTTTTAGTTTTGAACAACATCTCTATCTCCCCCTATATCTGAAAATCTTTATAACTAATTTTCAAATAAAAAGATTCTATCGCTCCTAAAATAAATATATTTCGTTTCAAAATCAGAGATTCGGGTACAATTATCCGTAAATCATATACAAGTCCATTTGTCTTATCATAATAATTTTGTAATCAGAAATCTTAACAAAAAAAATAGAAAGCTATGGATCACAAATTTTTCCGGGAAAAAGGAGTAAACGATGTTTCATGTATAACCGAAACAACTACTGAGCTTTTCTCACATTCTTGCAAAAATAGTACTATACTGATTTTTTCTGAACTTATAACAGTAAATAATTAAATAAGAATCACTATGAGAAATAAAATTTTATATACGTTTATTGCATTAGTTATAAATATCCCTTTTATTATGGCACAAGAAAAAATCAAACAAACGGCCGGACGTGATCAATTGGGAGAATTTGCTCCTAAATTTGCAGAACTTAATGACGATGTTCTTTTCGGTGAGGTGTGGAGTCGTACTGACAAACTCGGGCTACGTGACCGGAGTCTGGTTACGATCACATCCCTTATCAGTCAAGGTATTACAGATAATTCTCTGATTTTCCATCTTCAATCAGCAAAGAAAAATGGAATTACACGAACTGAAATTGCCGAAATTATCACTCATATCGGCTTTTATGCAGGTTGGCCAAAAGCTTGGGCTGCCTTCAACCTCGCAAAAGAGGTATGGGCAAAAGACAGTGTCGGCAACGACGCAAAAGCCAAATTTCAGCGTGAAATGATTTTCCCTATTGGAGAGCCAAACACCGCATACGCTCAATATTTTATAGGTAACAGCTATCTTGCTCCTATTTCACGCGAGCAGGTAAATATATCCAATGTTACATTCGAACCTCGTTGCCGCAATAACTGGCATATCCACCGTGCAACAGATGGTGGTGGACAAATGCTCATCGGAGTAGCCGGACGTGGCTGGTATCAAGAAGAAGGGAAACCGGCAGTAAAAATTCTTCCCGGAACAATTATTCATATTCCCGCGAATGTCAAACACTGGCACGGAGCTGCATCCGATAGCTGGTTTGCCCACCTTGCGTTCGAAATTCCCGGTAAGGATGTTTCCAACGAATGGCTTGAACCTGTTTCAGATAAAGAATATGAAAAACTTGACCGGTCGGAATAAATTCTAAGAGCCTGTCTAAATCTTGTTCGGATCAAGTTTGATAGAAATCCGCATGAATAGTCGGTTTTTCTCTTGAGATACTGTATAAAAAGTCATATAGGGGAAAAGAGAGTAAAATTTTGTTAATTAGTAAGAAGCAATTACTTACGGTTATCCAAATCCAAGAGATATAATACCGGAGACTACAACTCCGCAGCCAAAGTTTTCTGTTCAACAACATAGAAGACTGGATTAGCAGAGATAATCAGTATACGCCTGATAGATTTGTTAATAGACAAATTTATCAGGCGTATTCCGATAAATACAGTATAATACAACCGGTAATAATGCGACAGGACGTAAGGCCTATTCGCCCGAACTCTACTTTTACGATTACTTGAACCGAATAGGTTGTGAAATAAAAGCTTGTACAGTCCAAAAGGGGTATTCCTGTTTTCATTCCTATTTTAGAATGAAAACAGATGAATTATTATTTGTTTTTGAGTTTTTATACAATCTCTCAAGAGAAAATTAAATGGTGTGTTGTTTCATTTGGCTGAATACTTTATTAAACTTTAAAACGAAGAGTGAACCGACTACCTTTTCCCAATTCACTATCTACAGTCAATGTTCCGTTATGGGCTTCGACAAAATCTTTAGATATAGATAACCCCAAACCGCTACCTTGCACCTTTGTTCCGGGAACTCGGAAATAACGGTCGAATATGCTTTGATGATAACGGGGATCTATTCCCTTACCAAAATCTTGTACATAAATTTCCACAATATCGCCCTCTTGTTTCGCTCCGATAATTATACGTCCGTTTTGCGGAGTATAGCGTATTGCATTACTTAATAAATTCGTGATCACCCAAGCAATCTTTTCACTATCAACAAACAGCTTGCTGATCTTTTCTGGATATTCGACTTCTATCTGGCAACCGAATTTATCTGCCTGAACCTTATTTGCTTTTATCGCATATTCTATCAATTCTATCGGTTTTGTTATTTTAGGCATCAGTTGCAACCGGCCGGTCTCGACCTGAGTCATATTCAACAACTCTCCCGTGATACTCAAAAGCCGGTTACTATTTTCTTTTATGCTCTCAGAAAGTTGTTTCTGCTCATCATTCAGTTCTCCAACCCGATTGTCTTCTAATAGTTTAAGACTCATTAAAATCGCCGAAATAGGAGTCTTCAACTCATGAGATATAGTAGAGATAAGCGTTGTCTTTGCCGAATCCCGCTCTTTAAACTCCGTGATATTATTCAACAAAATAATATTTCCTATGTTCTTCTGTTCATTTTCACCGGCTTCAACAATCCGAATCGGAATATATTTTGCCTGAAAATAACTTTCTTTATTATCTGCATATATCTTCAGAGGTTCTTGTTTTTCATTCGGAGACACCAACTCTTTCACTAAACGACGAAGCAGATCATTTTTTAACGCAACTTCTGTCGCCGAACGATATAACAAATCACCTTTTTTCAAATGCAACAAATTAAGAGCTTCTTCATTGACAAATACAATCTGCATCTCTTCATTCAAACCTATAATAGGTTCTGTGATACTATTTACAATCGCCTCGATGTATTTTTTCCCCGACAAAATATCAGATATTGAACTATCATGAAACTCTTCAAGCCTTTCTGCCATTTTATTAAAAGAAGCCGCAACACCGCCGAACTCTACACCCAACCCAGTTGGTAGCCTTTTTTTATAATTCTGATCAGCAACTTCTTGAATTCCTTTGATCAACTCTTTTATCGGCTTAACGATATATTTAGGGAAATAGGCTAAAAGACCTATGGAAACCAAAATACAGAAAACGAACAAAACAGAAATCCATAATAGAGAGTTCTCCGCCGCCGCTTCCGCCATCTGGTTTTTATGAGAAATAGATATCATATTCAACTCCATGATACGATATAAATCGGCACGCATTTTCCCGATAGATTTTCGATCCAGATTTTTTTGATATTCTTCTAAATGCTCCTTCAAAATACGGGTTGCCTGCAATTCGTCTGTTTCTGTAATATTTTTCTCCTGCAACCTAAAATTTTCAATAAAAACATCTAAAGCGGCAGGATCTGAATCGATCTTTTCCAATGCCACAAGCATACTACGGGCATAATTCAGAGAATTATTATTCGCATCATAAATATTTCTTGAATTCCGGTCTAATTCATATACCGAACTTATGGCAAGCGTACCTAACATAAGAATCATCGCAAAAAGGATGCAAATGCCTAACGTAAGTTTATTTTTTATTCTCATACTCTTTCAGATTTTGAAATCCAAATCTAAGCCAAAATAATTAAATCTATATTGGAAGTTGATAAAAAGTCCACTAATTTTTTATAATTCATAATAGAAAAGACTGCCGAGAAAAAGGATAATTCAGGTTTACCTATACAACATTTAGTAATATGATTATTTGCACATGCCTCTATAATTCCGTCTATTACATTTGACTTCTGCAACTGAATTACCTCTCCCCCAAGTTCCGTCGCCAATTTAAAATGATTCAACAAATGTCGCTGCACCGCCAACGGAATTCTATCGGCACTTTCTTTCGGTGTCTGAACATATAAAACCGAAAACTGCGTATTATGATGAATTGCCAATCGTGCAGCTTTCCGTATCAGCTTACGAGGTGTTTTTTCATTGGTACTAATACACACCAATATTTTTTCATGTCTTACTCCTACATTACCTACTACGACTTCATCTTCGACTTTTTTCGCGACACGCAAAGCAACCTCTTTCAATGCCAACTCCCTCAATTGCAGAATATTGTCGGCATTAAAAAAATGAGACAACGCCCACTCTACTTTATCTGAACGGTATATTTTCCCTGCTTTCAGACGTGCCAAAAGTTCCTCTGCCGTCAAATCAATATTTACGACTTCATCTGCCTCTTCCAAAACGCTATCCGGAATACGCTCTTTTACCTCTATTCCCGAAATTCTCTGAATTTCATCGTTCAACGCCTCTATATGCTGGATATTAACCGCACTGATTACATTGATTCCCTCATCAAGAAGCTGAAGGACATCTTGCCACCTTTTTTCATTCAGGCTTCCCTCCACATTAGTATGCGCCAATTCATCGACAATTACAATTTCAGGACGTATCCGGATAATCGCTTCCACATCCATTTCTTCCAATTCCTTGCCTTTATAAAAGATTTTCCGACGTGGTATTACGGGAAGCCCTTTCAACTGTGCATCCGTATCTGTACGACCATGAGTCTCAACGTAACCGATCTGTACATCTACACCGCTTTCCAACAATTGGTGCGCTTCCTGAAGCATTCGATAAGTTTTCCCTACTCCAGCAATCATGCCGATATATATCTTAAACTTACCCCGTCTCGATTGCTTTATTAAATCTAAAAAATGCTGGACACTTTTTTCTTTATCCATCTCCACCGCTTTATAAAATACATATACCCCCGGTGTCGCTAATCACCGAGGGGTATAAACAAAACATATTTAAATAGAACAACACAACTTTATCATCGTATAGTAATCCCGAAAACGAAATGTACGTCTTCACGATTAGGATTCCAAATTACTTGCGTATAAACCGGCAAGGAAAAACGCTCATTAAAATGGATCTCCTTTGTCGCTTTCAATGACACATTCGTAACGGCAAAATCATCATTTTTATATTGTTCTGAACGCCAAGGACTACAACCGACGGCAGCATTCAACTGTACCCCCTTAACGGTAAAAGGATACCCGAATTCCATATAAGAAGAATAAGCGTTGACACGGCTACCATCAGAAATCGTCTTACGGTCACCTCCTGCAAACATCGTATACCAAGAAATACTTAACGGAAATTTCTCAACCGGAAGCGCATAGGACAATCCCGCTTCAAAAATATGATCTGTAGTGTGATTATCAAAATTGAAATAGTTATTTTTACCATTTTCTCGATCATTATAAATACCAGACTGACCTGCCCACCACAAATCGGCAACAGAAATAGTCAAACCGGCAATAGAATAAGCAGCCGTAATATCGGCTTCTTTATGACCTTGTCCTGTAAAATCGACACTACCCCATGCTGTCAGAGAAAACCCGGCTACTTGAAGACCTAATGTAGGCTGAACAGCAGCACCAGACTGGTACATACCCCTCCAAATATAAGAACTTACTAAATCTCCCTGTACATTAAAACTTACTCCTTTATTTTCTTCTTGTGCTTTGAGAACTACGGGAGATATAACACTCAACAATATAATTATAAACTTTTTCATTTCCAATTTTCTTATCTTTGATATATTCTATTATTAATATTAATTATTTATTTTGTTGGTCCAACGCAACGTTCAGTTTCAAGACATTTACTTTTGCCGTTCCGAAAAGTCCTAATAATGGAGCTTCGGTATTTTCCTCTACAATTTTACGGACCTTATCTTCTTGCATACCCCGAGCTTTTGCTACTCGTTTTATTTGCACTTCTGCACTTTGCGGTGTTATGTGAGGATCAAGTCCCGAACCACTGGCTGTTACCATTTCTGCAGGTACTTCATTCCGTTTTAAATAAGGGTGATGCACCAAAAAAGTATCAATACGTACTTCTACGTCTTCGAGATATTCGGGATTTGTAGGACCTTTATTACTTCCGGCAGACGCATCTGCTGTATAATCGGCAGCAGAAGGACGTCCCCAAAAGTAAATATCCTTAGTAAATTTTTGTCCGACATTCGCCGCTCCAACGACTTTTCCATCCAACGTCACAACTTCGGCATTTCCGTTTCCCGGTCCTGCTACTTTGGCAAAAGCCCATAAAACGAAGATGTAGCATAAAGAAAAGAATACACAGAATACCAGCGTTATCTTTATCGATTTCCAAACTATTGATTTCATCTCTATCATTATTATTTAAAAGAATAAACTTACAAACATATCTATCAATTTAATTCCTATAAAAGGCACGATAATACCTCCAAGTCCGTATATCAACAGATTTCTGCGAAGAAGAGCGGATGCCCCTATCGGCTTATACGTTACACCCTTCAAAGCCAGAGGAATTAACGCCGGAATAATCAATGCATTGAATATCACTGCCGAGAGGATAGCCGTTTCAGGACTATGCAGATTCATTATATTTAACGCTGCAAGTTGCGGAATGGCAATCATGAACAGAGCCGGGACAATTGCAAAATATTTTGCCACATCATTCGCAATAGAGAAAGTTGTCAAAGTTCCACGTGTCATCAACAACTGTTTTCCTATCTCCACGATTTCTATCAATTTTGTAGGGTCGTTGTCCAAATCTACCATATTACCGGCTTCTTTAGCAGCTTGTGTCCCACTATTCATAGCAACACCGACATTAGCCTGTGCCAGAGCAGGAGCGTCATTTGTTCCGTCTCCCATCATTGCAACCAACTTGCCGCTGTTTTGCTCTTTCTTGATATATTCCATCTTATCTTCCGGTTTAGCTTCTGCAATATAATCATCAACTCCGGCTTTTGCTGCAATATATTTAGCTGTAAGAGGATTATCCCCGGTCACCATAACGGTCTTCACTCCCATTTTACGCAGACGTTCAAAACGTTCTTGTATTCCCGGCTTAATAATATCTTGCAACTCAATAACTCCTACTACTTTGCGATCTACACTGACAACCAAAGGAGTTCCCCCGTTACTTGAAATCACATTGACCAATTCTTCGGCATCTTTCGGGAATGTATATCCGGCTTGAGTAGTAATCGTACGGATTGCATCAAAAGAACCCTTTCTGATCTGCATACCGTCTTTCATATCTACTCCTGAACACTTTGTTTCGGCAGTAAACCGGATCATCCGTTCTACCATCATACCTTGTCTTGAAGCATTTACATCAAGCCCTTTACCTAACTCAACGATAGATTTACCTTCCGGTGTTTCATCAGAAAGTGAAGAGAGCACACACCATGAAACAAATGTTTTAAAATCTACCGAAGCATCTGTACAATACATTTTCGTCGCTTTCCGGTTACCGATCGTTATCGTACCCGTTTTATCCAAAAGTAATGTGTCTATATCACCGGCAGTCTCAACAGCTTTACCCGATTTCGTAATCACATTAGCCCGCAAAGCACGATCCATACCGGCTATACCAATTGCAGAAAGCAATCCTCCGATCGTCGTAGGGATAAGACAGACAAACAGTGCGATAAGTGATCCGACTGCAATTGTAGCACCGCTATAATCTGCAAACGGTTTTAAGGTTACACAAACAATCACAAAAACAAGAGTAAATCCTGCCAACAATATAGTCAAAGCTATTTCATTCGGTGTTTTTTTACGAGAAGCCCCCTCAACAAGGGCAATCATCTTATCCAAAAAACTTTCACCGGGACGACTCGTCACCAAAACTTTTATAACATCGGAAAGGACCTTAGTACCGCCTGTTACAGAACTCTTATCTCCTCCGGCTTCACGAATGACTGGGGCACTTTCTCCAGTTATTGCACTCTCATCGATAGAAGCCAAACCTTCGATAATTTCCCCGTCTGCCGGAATAACATCTCCGGCTTCGCACAAAAAGATATCTCCTTTTTTCAATTCAGAACTCGGTACGACTTTAATTTTATCTCCAGACAACCTCTTTGCCGGAGTTTCCTCTCTTGTCTTTCTCAAACTATCGGCTTGAGCTTTCCCCCTTGCTTCGGCTATCGCTTCTGCAAAATTGGCAAACAGTAAAGTCACAAACAAGATTATAAATAAAGTCATGTTATACCCAAATGAACCCTGAGTAGGATCAACTAACGAATAGAACGTTATAGGCAACATTAATAGCGTAACGACTTCGACAGTGAACATGATCGGATTTTTAATCATCATGCGCGGATCGAGTTTTACGAACGATTGTTTTATACTTGCTAAAACCTGCTCTTTCTGAAAGAGCGAAGTTGAAATATTCTTTTTCATCTCAGACTCTTAATTAAATATATAAACTTAAATGTTCGGCAATAGTACTTAATGCGTGAACCGGGAAGAAAGACAGTGCTGCAACGATAAAGATAACGGCAAATGTCATAGCGCCGAATGTTGCAGTATCGGTTTTTAACGTTCCGGCACTTTCCGGAATATATTTCTTTTCAGCAAGCAATCCGGCAATTGCAACCTGTCCGACTATCGGAATAAAACGAGAAAGAATCAATACGATACCACAGGTATAGTTCCAGAACATCGTGTTATCTCCTAATCCTTCGAATCCTGAACCGTTATTGGCTGCACAAGAAGTATATTCGTACAACATTTCACTCAACCCATGGAAAGACGGGTTATTCAACCAACCTCCTTCCGATTCTACAAAAGCCGGATTATGAACATATAAATAAGATGCTAAAGCTGTTCCTACCAGAATAACGAACGGATGAAGTAAAGCCACGATCGTTGCGATTTTCATTTCTTTGGCTTCGACTTTCTTTCCTAAAAATTCAGGAGTACGCCCTACCATAAGACCACTGATGAAGACTGCAATGATAATAAATACATAATAGTTCATAAAACCGACGCCGACTCCACCGAACCAAGTGTTGATCTGCATATTCAACATCTCGATCAATCCGCTCAACGGCATCGTACTGTCATGCATACCGTTTACCGAACCATTCGATGTTACAGTTGTGGTAACGCTCCAGAATGCTGTTCCGGCAGCACCCAAACGAACTTCCTTACCTTCCATAGCACCATTTTCCTGGGCTATTCCCATGTTATCGATTGCAGGATTCCCATTCATTTCGTAATAGGTATTAATACCTACCCCGACAATATAAGCAAAGAACATTACGGCAAAAATACTTGCTCCGAACTTTTTCCGTTTCAGATAAAATCCTAAAGCCCATATCATAGCCATCGGAATAATCAATATCGAACAACATTCGAAAATATTGGTCAAGAATGTCGGATTTTCCAACGGATGAGAGGAATTCACTCCGAAATATCCACCTCCATTAGTACCCAATTGCTTAATAGGAACAATTGCTGCGGCAGGTCCTTGCGAAACCATTTGTGTTCCGCCTTCTAATGTATTTACCTCCATTTTTCCGTCAAATCCCATCGGTGTTCCTTCAAGAATCAAAACAAAACCGACAAGTAAGGAAAGAGGTAATAAAATACGTGTACAACTACGTACCAAGAAATACCAGAAGTTCCCGATTGTTTTTGTCGTTTTTGCTGCCATCGCTTTCATTATTCCTGCCATTGCCGCCATACCGGTTGCCGCAGTTATAAATTGGAAAAGCATAATGACAAACAATTGTGTGAAATAAGTCAAACCGCTCTCTCCGCTATAATGCTGAAGATTACAATTTACCATGAAACTGATACATGTATTGAATGCCTGATCAGCCGTCTGGTTAGCATTCCCGTCCGGATTTAACGGCAGCCAATGCTGGGTACACAACAATATCATTCCCCAGAAAAACCAAACTAAATTTAAAACCAATAATGCTTTCAGGAATTGTTTCCAGTTCATTTCTTCTTTCGGATCAACCCCTACCAGCTTATAAATAAAATTTTCTACAGGAGTAAAGAAATCCCAACGACTTTTTTCTCCTTTATATACTTTTGCAATATGTTTCCCCAGCGGATAACTAAATACCAGCAAAATCACAATTTGCAAAACAGATCCTAATATTTCCGTATTCATTTCTATTAACTGTTACGAATTTTAAAACTTTTCGGGATTGACTAGCACATACATCAAATACCCGAACAAAACCAAACTAATAATAAATAAAATTGTGTACATAAAAACTCCTTTCTTTTCAGATTTTCTCAAACCAATCTATACACTTTAAAAAGAGCCAAAAACATGCAGCTCCACTTAAACACATAATAATAAATGATAGCACTTCATTCATATTGTCATTCTTTTTAATTAAACATGCCAGCTTTATAGCGAATGATGTGCCAAAATGGGAAGCAAAATACTACTATACTAAAAATGAACACTTTATATAATTAGGCTATTATAATAAACGGGGTGCAGCCTTTTCAAAATGAAAAGGCTGCACCCCGTTTTGAAAAATGTAATTTCACTCTATAACCCGTACTCTTCTATCTTGCGATAAAGGGTAGTCAACCCGATTTTAAGTAATCGAGCCGCTTCGGTTTTATTTCCTTTAGTATATTCGAGAACACGAATAATATGTAGCTTTTCTATTGACGCCAACTCAAAATCAGAACATGAACTACTTCCGATACTCTTGTTTTCACTTATCTGTTGAATATCAATAGGAAGGTCTGTCGATGTCAGAATCTCCCCATTACAAACAATCATACTACGTTCTATTACATTCCTTAATTCCCGTACATTTCCCTTCCATGTGTACCGACACAACACCTCATAAAAAGAAGAGTCGATCTTCGGAATCGACATACGTAGTTTCTCAGCGAATGATCGTATAAAACTATCTGCCAATAAAGGAATATCTTCGGGATGTTCTCTTAATGCAGGTAACTGTATCCGAAAAACCGACAGCCTGTAAAAGAGATCTTCCCTAAAACTTCCGTTTTCGATTTCTTGTACCAAATCCCTGTTGGTTGCAGCGATGACCCGGACGTTTACTTTCGTCGGCTTCGTTTCCCCAATCTTTATATATTCTCCTGATTCTAAAATACGAAGTAATTTTGCCTGAAGATCATATGCCATCTCTCCGATCTCATCTAAAAAGATAGTACCATTATCAGCCTCTTCAAATAAACCTTTTTTATCCTTTAATGCACCGGTAAAAGCTCCAGCTTTATACCCGAACATTTCACTTTCCAATAATTCTTTACTAAAAGCGGAACAATTGACTGCAACAAAAGACTTCTTATTTCTCAAGCTATTTTTATGTATTGCTTGAGCAAACACTTCTTTTCCCGTTCCGGTCTCTCCGGTCAACAATACCGGAACATCGGTCATACTTACTCTCTTGGCCAAAGATACCGCATCTGAAAGCAAACGGGAACTTCCGATAATAGAGTCAAACGAATATTGTCTCTCATCCATTCGGTCTTCTTTATTTACCGACTTATTTTTAGCGGCTTTTTCCGAAGCTTGACTCAATAAAGGTATAATCCGGTTATTATCATCCCCTTTGGTTATATAATCGAATGCACCGTTTTTAATCGCCTGTACACCATCAGAAATATTACCATGTGCCGTCAACAATATCACCTCCGACATAGGAAACTCTTTTTTCAGACGGACAACAAAGTCTACGCCATTCCCATCAGGAAGAAAAACATCACACAACACGACGTCCGGGACAGCTCTTTTCATTTCGGATAAAGCTGTTTTGCAGTCGGCAGCCTGATAAATTTCATAACCTTCTAATTCGAGCATTCTTGCCAATAGCTTCCGTATCTGGTCTTCATCATCGACAATCAAAATCTTACTCATCTTCATAAAATTATCTTACAGACTGTTTAAAATTTTCCGATAAAACAGATTTAATAAGGTTATTTTTACATTTTCACTTGTCAGATAACCCATTATCATCCTTAAAAGAAACACACAAACCTGCCCTGAGTAAAATTTAGACGACAGGTTCTTAACCGGCAAATATATCATATATTTATCTTACTCCCAAATAAACTATTCTATCCGGGAATATTGACAATCTTCCAAATTCGCCAAACAAGCCACAAAAAAAACGCTCCGAAAACGGAGCGTTTTTCTGTATATGCTGTAAATATTATTCAGCACTTTCTGCAGGAGCAGCTTCAGCAGCAGGAGTCTCTTCGACCGGAGCTTCTTCTGTCGCAGCCGCAGCAGCCTCTGCCTCAGCAGCAGCCTTTTCAGCTTTTTTCTTAGCGACAACCTCAGCAATAGCCTTATTAACTTCTTTTTCTGCTTCAAGGCGTTTCTTTGCATCAGCCTGTTTAGCATCGGCAAGCTTAGCCTTTATAGCTTCAACAGCATTTTGTTTGTTTTTCAACCAGGCTTGGAAACGGGTTTCAGCTTCTTCTAAAGAGAATGCACCTTTTTTGACACCGCCTAACAAGTGTTTTTTCATCAACACGCCTTGTGCAGACAAGATATTACGAGTTGTATCGGTGGGTTGAGCACCGGTTTGAAGCCAATACAAAGCTCTTTCGAAATCCAAATTTATTGTAGCAGGATTAGTGTTCGGATTATAAGAACCTATCCTTTCAATAAACTTACCATCACGTGGTGCCCTGCTATCGGCGATTACAATGTGATAGAACGGATAACCTTTACGACCGTGTCTCTGTAATCTAATTTTAGTTGCCATTTGAAATTTTTTAAATTGTTATTACTTGCATTAGCGGCGCAAAGGTACGTTAAATGTTTCAATATACAAAATATTTACTTTAAGAAACTTCCTTAATCCATAAAATTTACCTATTCTGAAAACAAATATACCTTTATTATCGTACATTTATACGACCGACTCTAAGTCTTCCAAATTTTTATTAGACTTTCTAAAAAACTTATGATCAATTTTACTCAGAAAGGCTCTAAAATCCCAAACAAAATTTAAAGTTCATCATCATACAGGAATACAAAAATGACATAAAATTGCAATGAAATTGTAGTAAAAAAGATAAAAATATATGCTATCTTTGTAAAATAAATGAACAGACTACGGGAAATAGTCTCTTGTCCAAATAAACCTTCGTTTAATTGGACAGTCTAAATAAAAGTTGTATATGGTAAATACAGAACTTTATCTTATTCATGCATAGATAATTGTTCTGAACAATTGAAGAATGTGTTTTAGATTTTAAAGGGATGATAAAAACGAACGATTGTTTGGATAGGATGAAAAAAATCAAAATACCTGTTCCTTTTGTTTCTCTTCCCCTTTTTTATTTAAGCCCAAATTAAAAATTAAAAGTATTTTTATTTACTAACCAAAATAAAACGATTATGAAAAAAACTCTACTTTTCATTCTTTGTCTGGCAGGAATGACTTCTCTTTCCAACGCCACAGTTACTACGATAGATTGTAGTACAGTTACATGGAACACTTCTGTAAAGAACGAAATATCGGGATCTGCAGAAGGGTTTGATATTTCTGCAGTAAAAAACAACGGACAAACACCTCCTACGTATAATACATCAGCAAAAGATGTGCGTATATACGCCAAAGGTTCAATAACGATTACTTCAACTTCCGGAAAACCCATTACAAATATTGCTTTCGGGATCAGTACTGCAGGGAAAAAACGTCTTGCTTCTTGCACGGCAGAACCAGGTACTGTTACCGTTAAAGGTGACCCCGATTTTACATGCGAATGGAGCGGATCTTCCGCATCTGTAACCATAACTGTCGGAGATAAAGCTGATTTCGGTACCGACTCAGGAAAAGCTGGTCAACTCGATTTTACATCAATTACCATCACAACCAATGATGAAGCAGCCGGTCAGGTAGCACAACCGACAATAACTCCCGGATCAAGTTATATTCTTGGAGAATCGACAGAAGTCACTCTCGAATGTTCCACTGATGGTGCAAAAATCTACTATACTACTGATGGAAGCGAACCATCAGAGTCAGCAACTCTTTACAACGGACCGTTCCCTGTTTCTGAAACATGCACAGTAAAAGCTATCGCAATAAAAGAAGGACTTACCAACAGCTCTATCGCCGAAGCAACTTATTCTGTTCCGGAAAATGTAGCTAACATAGCAGAATACATGTCAACAGCAAAAGAAAATACAGCATATAAAATTACCGGTCCTGTAACTGTAGTTTATCAAAACGACATAAACCTTTATATACAAGATGAAAGTGGCAGTTTATTAGTTTATGGAGACGCTGTCGGTGAATATAAAGAAGGCGATGTAATAACCGGATTAATCGGAGAATATGGAGTTTATCAAGATATAACTCAAATGCTCCCTCTATATGCACCTGATGCTGTAAGCGGAACACCGGCTGAACCTGTAACAATGAACATTTCAGAAATTACAACCGCTGACGTATATAAATATATTAAATTGTCAGAAGCTGTATTTAAGGAAGATGCAACATTCGAAACCGGCAAAACGACTAATGGAATAGTAGTAAGCGGTGATAAAGAAATGACTATCCGTAACAGTTTCAGAGTTATTGACGGAACTTTCGAAGCATCGAAGAAATGGGATATTATCGGATTCGTATCGGTTTACCAAGGAACACCTCAAATATATCCGATAAGTATCACAGAATCTACACTTGACGGAGTAAAAGCCGCTACAACAGATGACAATATAACTATTTACAGCTCGAATGGTAAAATTTATGTCAATGCCATTGGCGGTGAAAAAATCGAACTATTCAACATTACCGGTCAAAAGGTTGCCGAAAAAGTCGCTGTTTCCGGAATAAATGTTCTTGATGCAGTTTATGATATCACGCTTGTAAAAGTAGGTTCTAAAGTAGTTAAAGTTGTCAAATAATGAGTCAATTTATATTTTCGAAAAAAGCGTGGCTTTTCCACGCTTTTTTCATTTTCAGTTTCAGTATCATCGCTCAAACCCCTGTATGGACAGAAAATTTTGAATATCCTATAGGTGATGAAATAGGTAAACATGGCTGGTTGTTCGAAAACGATAATCCATATCTGAAAGTTTGTCCGGGACTGACATTCGAAGGATATGCCGGATCAGGTATCGGAAACGGACTACAGATAGAAGAGGAAAATAAAAATGCCGCCCGGCATACATTCCCGCAAATATCGGAAGGGTGTGTCTATGTGTCTTTTCTCGTTCAGTTCAACAGCAATCTTAAAAGCCAGTATTTTTTCACTTTATGGGACGGAAATATGCCGAGTTGGGCTGGCGGGACAGATACCAAATTTGCCTTTAACGGACGAATATACGGTGAGAAGAATTCTGATTTCGATTCAAGGTTAAATATCGGCTTATCTTTTTATGATAATCAAAAAGCGGTCTACACGACCGATAAACCCGTTGTAATCGGAGAAACTTATCTCCTCGTAATCAAATATGAAATAGTACCGGGAGATAACAATGATAAAGTTTCTTTATATCTTTTAGATCGCATACAGGATCAAGAACCAGAGCAACCTTTATTAGGGCCGTTATCCGATAATGCTTCTAAAGGAGATATATACCCTGCCGGATTGATGTTCCGTGCAAGCCATACCGGGCAGGATATTATTGTCGATGGAATACGAATTGGTACTACATGGAAAAGTATCATATCTTCCTCCTCATCGGGGATATCAAAAGAATCAATAAACAATAGACTGAAAATCAAGAAAGATTCTCAAAATATCTTCATAACTTTACCCAAAGAAGAACAGATAAACATATATGGAATAAACGGAAAACTTCTTTTCTCGGTCAAAGGGAATACCGGAATCAACCGTATTCCGATTCTTAATAAAGGGTTATATTTCGTTACAGCAGGAAAAGAAAAAGGGAAAGTGCTTTTTTAAATACTTCAAGAGATAGTCGTCTAAATTTTCTATCAGGAAAAGAAAATATTACGACAATCGACAAAATCTACCATTAGAAAATTTACTACAATAAACACCCCAACCTCTTCTTCCGAGAAAGGATTGGGGTGTATTCATATATTTTTCCGGAGAGATAGCGAACTATCTGATAAGTAGCAAACCGAAAAAAAACACAAAAATATCTTGATAATATTTTCTTATCGAAAAATCTAATCAGGCTCTTTTCTAATTATTATTATACCAGTCGATCATTTTTTGTACACCTTCTTCAATATCGATTTTATGATGCCATCCTAATGCATTTAATTTCGAAACATCAGTCAGTTTCTTCATCGTCCCGTCCGGCTTATCGGCATTGAAATACAAATCGCCTTCAAATCCTGCAGTTTTTTTTATCAAACGGGCAACATCTCCAATACTGATTTCTTTTCCGGTACCGATGTTGATATGGCAATTTCTGATTTCTTTCGTATTTTTAGGCTTAAGATCCTCAAAGTCGATATTTTCCATTACGAAAACACAGGCATCCGCCATTTCTTCACTCCACAAGAATTCACGCATCGGGCTTCCTGTTCCCCATATTTCGACCTGAACATTACCTTTTTCTGTCTTACGCACTCCATATTTATTCAATATGGCAAGGATATCCTTTTCTGAAGATTCTCCATTGACCGACTCTACCGAACGTTTATTGAGATCGGAACGTATAGCCGACCAATTTCCGGTCTCGAGATAGCGTCCCAAACAAATTTTACGAATCAAAGCAGGAAGAACATGGGAGCGTTCTAAATCAAAATTGTCATTAGGCCCGTATAAATTCGTAGGCATGACCGCAATATAATTAGTACCGTACTGAAGATTGAAACTTTCGCACATCTTTAATCCGGCAATCTTGGCTATTGCATAAGGCTCATTCGTATATTCCAGTGGAGAAGTAAGCAATACGTTCTCATCCATAGGCTGTCGGGCATCCCGAGGATAGATACAAGTACTTCCCAAAAAAAGCAGTTTTTTTACTCCGGTACGATACGAATTATAAATTACATTATTCTGTATTTGCAAATTACGATAAATAAAATCTGCCCGGTACAAACTATTTGCGATAATACCACCGACAAAAGCCGCCGAAAGGAAAACATACTCGGGTTTTTCTTCATCAAAAAAACGGGTTACGGCAAGTTGGTCGCAAAGGTCCAATTCTTTATGGGTACGGAGTACAAAATTTTGATATCCTTTTTCTTGTAAATTTTTCAATATAGCAGATCCCACCAATCCACGGTGACCGGCTACGAATATTTTGGCATTCTTTTCCATCAATGTTTATTTTTGATCATCCGGGCAACTTTTTCCATATCATGTTTTACCATAATCTTCACTAATTCGGGAAATGGTGTCTGAGTAGGATTCCATCCCAATAAAGTTTTGGCCTTAGTAGGATCTCCTAACAACTGCTCGACTTCTGCAGGACGAAAATATTTGGGATCGACCTCGACCAACACCCGTCCGGTCTCCTCATCTATTCCCTTTTCTTCGACTCCTGTCCCTTCCCAACGAATCTTAATGCCGACTTCTGCAAAAGCAAGCGTACAAAATTCACGGACAGTATGCATCTCTCCTGTCGCTATCACAAAGTCTTCGGGTGTTTCATGTTGAAGAATCATCCACATACACTGTACATAATCTTTGGCATATCCCCAATCCCGACGGGCATCGAGATTTCCCATATAAAGTTTGTCTTGTACTCCTTGTTTGATACGGGCTACTGCCAAGGATATTTTACGGGTAACGAAAGTCTCTCCACGACGTTCGCTTTCGTGATTGAATAAAATACCGTTCACGGCAAACATACCATAACTTTCTCTATAATTCTTGGTAATCCAAAACCCGTATTGTTTCGCTACACCGTACGGAGAACGGGGATAGAACGGTGTTGTTTCTTTCTGCGGGACTTCTTGAACCAATCCGAATAACTCCGAAGTGGACGCCTGATATATTTTGGTCTTTTTTTCGAGATGAAGAATACGAACGGCTTCTAACATACGAAGCGTACCGATCGCATCGGCATCGGCCGTATATTCGGGGACATCAAAACTTACTTTTACGTGACTTTGTGCTGCCAGATTATAAATTTCATCAGGTTGCACTTCTTGTATAATGCGAATTAAAGAACTTGAATCGGTCAAATCTCCATAATGCAAATTAATGGTTCTTTGCTGTTTCATATCGCGCACCCATTCATCAAAATAAAGATGTTCTATGCGTCCGGTATTGAATGACGAAGATCTACGCAAGATGCCATGAACTTCATATCCTTTTTGCAATAAAAACTCAGCAAGGAACGAACCGTCCTGCCCGGTAATTCCCGTAATCAAAGCGACTTTAGTATTCATTTCTAAGCTAAAAATTAATTATTAATCCCTCAAATTTCCATACTCGAACTTTCGTTGCAAATATAAGAAATCTATACACATCAAAAGCAAAATTTTTTATCTGCGAATACGAATCTGCAAAGCATGTTCCACAGGTTTTTCGCTGATAAAGGTCAAATATCCTCCACCGCCTGCACCACTTAATTTCCAACCTAATACAGAATCCCGATATTCTTCTATCTGAGCCAAGATATCATCATTCACCATATTGGGGAACATTGCTATTTGGGCATCGAAACTGGCCTTTACTTGCACACCGAAATTTTGCAAGTCTTTATTAAGGATTGCATCCCAACAACAACGGGCAGCATCACTCAACGCTTTTGCCGAAACCGCATCGATATGCGTATCGGCAAGAACATTATAAGACTGACCTCTCGGATATAGAGGTACTAACCAAATATATTTTTCAAGCCATTCCAAAATATCCGAATCAAGATTGCTTTCTATCAACTCCGGCCAATAGTCTCCGTTATATTCATATTTATTCAATCCCGGCATAACAATTCCCAAAGCATCTTGAGAACCGCTTACATAAGGAGTTCCGGGCGGATTTTCATAGCAAAACAGCGTTTTGGCTAATTTTTCCTTATCTCCTTCGGGTATATCGGTCTGCCATAACTCTATCGCCTTTTTACGCGAACTTGTGGACATCCCGCTACGATCATTAAATTCATAATCCGGTTCTATACAAATGGTCAATACCGGACCCGGATAATATTTACTGACATAAGGCTGATCGAGCCATCCTCCGGCCAAATCGATCCGGTAGGGAATGCGGCATTCTTTTCGCAACATCGTTGTCGAACGTACAGGCAAAGTTCCATGAGGAATTCTTTTACTCACAATATATTCGATACCCAATTCTTTACAAAGTTGTGCTTTCAAAGGGGTATTGCCATCGGTATTTACAAAAAATATATCGGGTTTGAGTTCTCTCAATTCCTTTTCAAAATCCAGTAGCCCGCTTCCGCTATTGATCCACGCATCTTTAACTACACGAAGAGCCTTTACCATATAAAGACGCTCAGCATCGGTATTGATCGTTTTCCGGGCTTTCAATTCAAATATCGTCTTATCCGAACCTATGCCTACATACAAATCGCCATACCGGGCAGCTTCTTCAAAGAAAGCGACGTGTCCGCTATGCAGCATATCATAACAACCTGATACAAAAACCTTTTTATTTCCCATACCGGAAATTATTTTGAGAATTCTTTAATTCTCTGTTCATCTTGAAGTTTACAAATCAGAAGCGTCCCGTTTTTTTCCGCGACAATATATCCGTCTAATCCTTGAATAACAACCCTCTTATTCTTAGGGACATGCACTATACAATTTTGAGACTCTATCAACTTCACATTTTCTCCGACACATGCATTATGATGATTATCATGGGGCAAACGGGTATGAAGAGATCCCCATGTGCCCAAGTCTGACCAACCGAATGATGCCGGGAAGACATAAATCCCGGACGCTTTTTCCATGACGGCATAATCGATAGAGATACTTTCACAAGTCGGAAAAAGTTCATCAACCCTTTCTTGCTCATCATCTCTGTAAAAACAAGGTGTCAACAGATCGAAAACAGAAGCCATAGCCGGGCAATAGGTCCGAAAGGCTTGTTCAAGTGTATGTGCATTCCATATAAAAATTCCGGCATTCCAAAAATAATTACCGGCCGATAAATATTCTTTTGCAACAGAAAGAGTCGGTTTTTCCTTAAATGCCTTTACAGGTTTTATCTCGCTACCATCCTCTATTCCTGCCGCAATATATCCATATCCGGTTTCAGGACGAGTAGGTTTCATTCCCAATGTAAGTATAGATTCCGATTTTGACGTGAAATCAAGCGATTTTACAATAACTCTGCGAAATTCTTCAACATCGGTTACCACATGGTCCGAAGATGTTACTACTATATTAGCATCGGGATAACGTCGTTTTATTTTCCAACCGGCATAAGCAATACAGGGTGCGGTATTGCGCATACATGGTTCTAACAATATATTGGAACGAGGAATATCCGGAAGTTGTTCTTCTACTAACGATTTGTATCGGGCAGAGGTAACTACCCAAAAATTGGACATGGGAACAAGCCCGCTGAAACGGTCAACAGTAAGCTGTAACAATGTGCGTCCGCATCCTAATACATCGATAAACTGCTTGGGATGTTCGGGTGTACTCATCGGCCAGAAACGACTGCCTACTCCTCCGGCCATTATTACCACATGATTATTTTGCATTATATACTTATCTCAAAATATTCAAAGATATAAATAAAAGTTTAAGAGCCTGTCTAAATTTTCCAACAAAAAATATTATCAGATCATTTTTATGTTTTCTTCCGGCTTTTTTTCCCGTTTTTTCTCGTCAAATAGATCGGAAGAGCACACGTCTGAACTCCAGTCACGAGTGGATATCTCGTATGCCGTCTTCTGCTTGAAAAA
>ENA-USUE01000181-USUE01000181.1-human-gut-metagenome-genome-assembly--contig:-NODE-181-length-37130-cov-17.389091_pt1 | contig 37130 bp, 32 predicted proteins | sample MGYA00250060_ERZ773396 | MGnify/ENA primary metagenome ERZ773396 (study PRJEB29103, sample SAMN06111989) | human gut metagenome | biome: human gut; feature: ankylosing spondylitis patient; material...
TAAAAAACATTACAGCAAATGAAACTTTTTCATATTTCATTGCTAAAAATGAAAAAGCATCAAATTTTTATAGCGAAAGAATCGTTCTTATAAAGAAAAAAGATGTAGAGCAGTATTTAAAAATGGAAATTGGCAACCAGTATTTTTATCAATTTCCAAACATTTTTTTAATCGAAAAATAATTTATTTAAAACAACTCAACAATATATCAATAAACATTAAAACAAAAGATTAATAGAGATTTCTTTAATTCTTAATATCTCAAAAGAAGAAATAGCAAAATACTCTATCTGTTCCTGTAATGTAGATAGCGTTGACAAGAACGAAAGAATATTTTTTAACATCAATTTATGTATGCCTGATACAGATATTTGTTATTGGTTTGAATTATCTATCTCGAACAAAGGTAATATTGAAATAAAAGACACAACTTCAGATGAAGACGAAAATATGTAAATGCAATTTTTATAGAACAATAAAAACTGGCACTAATATATAATATATCTAAAACTAGAAGTGTAGTTTATAAAACAAGATAAACTATGAAATGGATTAGAATCGTTTTTATTATCATATCAATTATTCTATTATTTGTGATTATATATGCAATTATTAATTGTGAAGTCAGTTATAAATATGAGATAGAAGGTCGAAACGGAGATAAAGTCGATATTTTATGGGTGGGAGAATGGCTTAAAGAATATATCAGAATATGTAAATATTTTCTATGTTATATTATTGTGACTATCGTTTATATAATAACTTCAACATTAAAGAAAAAAATAAAGATTTTTCATTGATATAGATCCCTATCAACTTTTGGGAAATCTAAAATATTATTTTTCAAGACAATAATTATGAACGAGAAGATATATTATAACGAAGATTTTCCGGAGGGTGTCGAGCCTCTTTATAACGGGAATATCGCCGATGACTATTATTCGGCTCACGACAGTGCGCACTTCAGACTGTCTTATGACGGGCTGAACAGGCTTACCGCTTCTCAACAATATACTCGGGACGGGGTTAAAACCGCTGCGGCCGAGGCTTTTACTTACGATAAAATGGGGAATATCACTTCTATCGTCAGAAGTACGCAAAATCCTCAACCCGATTATATTAACCGAGTGCAGCTGTTTTATGACGGCAACAGGATCATCAGAGGGGAAGGTTCGCCTTATTCCGGCGGATATAATGATATGGTATATCCCAATCTGGTAGGAAAGGATGTCGAGTATGAGTATGATCCGAACGGAAACTTGATCAAAAACTCGGACAACAGAATTTCCTTGACGACCTATAATCTGCTGAATCTCCCCCAAACCGTCGCCTTTTCTGACAAAAGCTTATCGGTTTTCTATTATATGGCCGACGGAAGAAAGATTCGAAACGCTACCGGGGCTTATTCGATAAGCACGGCCGTTCCTATCGACTCCGTGGTCAAGAATACCGACCCGTATATCTCCTATATGTCCGAATGGAACGACGTGTATTGGTATCAGAGGACGCAACAGAAGTATATAAATACGCCTGAAGGGAATATAGAGGTCAGCACAGGTAGGAAGATGTCTTTTTCTTATTGTTACACCAGTAAGGATCATCTCGGATCAATTTGGCACTACTGGAACAATTTGAACAACAGCAGAGCTAATATTTATTATCCTTCGGGGATTATGCGGGAAAAGAGAAGGTCGCCTTACAATTACGGACTGACAGGCAAGGAAATCGTTTATGACAACGGGCTGGACGAGTACTTCTTCGGGGCTCGTACTTTGTTCGCGCCGATAAACCGTTTCAACCAGCCCGATCCGCTTTGTGAAGAGTATTATCATATAAGCCCTTACGCCTATTGCGCTAATAATTTCATTAATGTGCTTGATCCGGATGGAAAAAAAATCATTTTCATTAATGGTTACTTAGGTTTCGGATCACCTCAAGGAGGTAAAGCCTATTGGTCTAACTCATTTATTTCAGGAGCTCAAAACTTTTTCAAGGACAATAGTAAACCTTTTTTTACAAATGTAAAACATGGAATTTTATCTTCAGCTATTAGCAGACATAAGAATGGCTATAATTATGCAAAAGAAAATTTTTCATCATTAACTGATGGAATGAATAAAGATGAAACATTCAAAATAATATCACACAGTATGGGAGGAGCATTCTCAACTGGCATGAAGGAATATTTAGAAGAGCAAGGCTGGAATATAGAATCTTCTATTTTTATAAATACCTATCAATCAGGATCTATAAAAACTAAAAAAAATGATCCAACATTTATAATTGACTACCAAAATACAAATGACCCCGTTCTATTTTGGCTTGATCTAAATATAGGTAAAGGAGAAATCAAAAATTCAGACATAAAAATCAGATTAAAATCTGATTATGATACAAAATATATACATAAAGGTCCTATTAGTTCAGGTGAAAAATTTTGGGATAATCTAAAAAAAATAATACATAAAGACTCAAATTAACAATTATGAAAAAAAACTACAAGATATTAATAAACATCATTTGTTTATATGTTTCTATTACAAAAATATACGTATTATTATACAATGTGATAAACAAAAAAAATGATCCAAGTATTTTCTTTGTTGATTTGACCGTTCTTTGTTCTTGCATTTTTTTGTCATTATTATTATGGACAAATATTAAAAAAATAAAATATAAAATAATTTGGATTATTTTATTGGTAATATCAATTTTTCTACAAATTTTCATCGGGTTATTCGATTATCTATCTAGAGACATAAATATAACTTCAACAAAGGCTTTATACCTTTTTGATATTCCTAATCTTCTATCTATTTTTATTATGATGTTTTTACTTATCCTAATATTGAAAAAGAAAAATATTAGGCTACATAACGAACCTAAATCGAAATCATCGTCAAATAAATATGAGTGACACGTACAAAATATTGAAAACCGTTAATATGTTTAACATAAATACTGACCCGTATATTTCCTACTGGAAAGAATGGAACGACGTGTATTGGTATCAGAGGACGCAACAGAAGTATATAAATACGCCTGAAGGGAATATAGAGGTCAGCACAGGTAGGAAGATGTCTTTTTCTTATTGTTACACCAGTAAGGATCATCTCGGATCAATTTGGCACTACTGGAACAATTTGAACAACAGCAGAGCTAATATTTATTATCCTTCGGGGATTATGCGGGAAAAGAGAAGGTCGCCTTACAATTACGGACTGACAGGCAAGGAAATCGTTTATGACAACGGGCTGGACGAGTACTTCTTCGGGGCTCGTACTTTGTTCGCGCCGATAAACCGTTTCAACCAGCCCGATCCGCTTTGTGAAGAATATTATCACATAAGCCCATACGCCTATTGCGCTAATAATTTCATTAATGCGCTTGATCCCACAGGAATGGACATCTGGGAAATTAACAATGAAGGGAGAATAATAAACCGCATTAAAGATCGAACACAAGATGCTTTTTTTATGGTAGCATTAAATGAAAACGGAGAATACCAAAGGACTTTCACTATCGATAAAGAAGGAAATAAACAGTACAATAATATTATCTTCAACTATGGAACTATCGAATCACAAAACTCAATATCTTATTATAATCAGAAACAAAATAAGAAAGATACTTATGATGAATATAAAATAAGAGGAGATACAAATGGAAAATCTTTATTCGAATTTTTAAGCTTCAATGTTACTGGAAGTTCTTCTCAAGTTGAGATAGGGCTTGCTCAAACTGGGATACCAGGAGATAAAGGACTTAATTTCATTACAACAGGACATATAAAAGGGAAAGAACCTGGAGGATCATATCTAATGTCTGGGCGCTTATATTACAATTACACAATTAGGTCGATAATACATAGTCATCCTATATCAAAATATGCAAGTCCAAATGATATAGGTTTTAAAGACGAAGTTAATAGAGTTTTACAACAATATCAATTACCTATTCCTCAATACCAAATATTTCATGTGCCTAGCAAACGATATATTAATTTTTAAATTATGAAACTAAAACGCTTTATTGAGTTATTCATTCTTTTCTTTTTTTTCGGAATAGTAACCTGTCAATCTCAAGCTTCTATTCCTAAAGTTGAAAAAATTTATAAAAATATACCGGAACTGATTATTAAAGACAGTCTGTTTCTATGTGGTATAGATTCTTTGATATTCAAATCTTTTTGTCCAGAAATCAAAAGGAAAGTCTTCAAAACCTTTAATATTATCAGCCAAAAAAGAAATGGATATTTTTCTTTAATTTTTAGTTTGTGTCCCCAATTCGAATACTACGAAAGAGTAGCTTTAAAAGGATATTTCAAATACAAGGACTATATTTTTATATGGTATGGAGATATTCCTCAATATTTGGGAGATGTTTCTAACAAAGAAAAGAAAATCCCATATGTCTCCCAACCATCTTATATGAAAACTGAAACAACAGAATTTTATTTTAATTACACATTCAAAAAATTGTCATTGACAGGTCTCTGCTGTATGCAACATTACATTAGAAAGTAATACCATAAGAAAATATGAACGAGAAGATATATTATAACGAAGATCTTCCGGAGGGTGTCGAGCCTCTTTATAACGGGAATATCGCCGATGTCTATTATTCGGCTCACGACAGTGCGCACTTCAGACTGTCTTATGACGGGCTGAACAGGCTTACCGAGGCTCAACAATATACTCGGGACGGCGTTAAAACTGCTGCGGCCGAGGCTTTTACTTACGATAAAATGGGGAATATCACTTCTATCGAATTGCCATCTTCTCAAAATGCGCAATATTTCGGATACCAACTCGGAATAAGAGATCTTTTAATAGCTCCTTTTTCTATTCTCGACAGATATACCAGAAGTATTCCTACTTTATATAAACGTTTAACTAAATAGTTATGAAAAAGATTATTTATATCCTATCGCTTATCGCTATCGGTTCGATATATTCCTGCTCTGAAAAAAAACAGAAATATAACAACGAACCCAGCAACTTCTTTTTTAAAGTTCCGGGAACAGATATCGGGATAACCACCTCTAAAGTACCAGGTGCTCAATTTTATGTCGTATTTGCAAAAGATAGCGTTCTACCTTCAGATACCGTTGACTATATAAAGTATGAAACCAATCAATCGACCGAATTAGAATTCGTATTTGACCCCCGTAACAAAAAAGCCATTTACATATTAGCTTCTGATGATATTACAGAAATTAATATTCTTAATGACAGTCTGGAAATACTACGAGAGGCTGAATTCGACTCTCTTTTTTTTGAACCTCGCTTTAGAACAGAACCTCCAATTCTAAAATATCCATATATCCAAGTAAATATATATCCGAGTCATTATACAATATCAATGACTAAATACGAACCTGTTAATAATTATATAAAAGAAAGTGACATTTATGGTGGTTGGTAAATCTTCTCATACAAGAAATTTTTGACCGAATTTTATATTAAAAAGCGACATCCACAAATCATTCTTTCATCAAGAAAACACACTCTAATAAATCATTAATAATCAAATAATTAAACCCCAATAAATAACTCTTACAAAAATTTTCATCGAATCTATTTTCTTGCTTCGAATAAGCTTCGTAACTTTATCCCCATACAAAGAACAGTCATTATATTTATCATGCATCCATTTATACATTTACACGTCCATTCTCAATATTCTATTCTTGACGGACAAGCGAGTATACAGGCTTTGGTCGATAAAGCCATGCGTGACGGCATGCGGGGTATTGCCATCACCGATCACGGAAATATGTTCGGGATCAAAGAATTTTATAATTATGTAAATAAAAAAAATGGAGGTGTCAAAAGCGAGATAAAAGATCTGAAAAAAAGAATATCGGACATCGAAAACGGAAAAATAGAATGTGAAGACCGGGATGCCGAACTCTCACGCTGTAAGGCCGAGTTGGAAGAGAAAGAAAAGAAACTCTTCAAACCGATTATCGGTTGCGAAATGTATGTGGCAAGAAACCGCTTACAGGACAAAAACGGTAAACCCGACCAAAGCGGATACCACTTGATCGTTCTTGCAAAAAATCTGAAAGGGTACAAAAACCTGATTAAATTGGTATCAAAAGCTTGGACCGAGGGTTTCTATATGCGTCCAAGAACCGACCGTGTCGAACTGGAAAAATATCATGAAGGGCTGATCGTCGCATCTGCCTGTTTGGGTGGTGAAGTCCCGAAAAAAATAAACAAAGGTTTGCTCGACGAGGCAGAAGAAGCGGTACGATGGTACAAGAACCTGTTCGGCGAGGATTACTATCTGGAATTACAACGGCACAAAGCTACCGTGCCGAATGCCAATCACGAAGCATATCCTTTACAGGTGCAAGCTAATGCCAAAATTCTGGAATATGCTCAAAAATATAATATCAAGGTAATCTGTACCAATGACGTGCATTTTGTCGATGAAGAACATGCAGAGGCTCACGACCGGCTGATCTGCCTGAGTACGGGAAAAGACCTTGATGACCCCAACCGCATGTATTATTCGAAACAGGAGTGGATGAAAACAACCGAAGAGATGAACGCTCTCTTCGCCGATGTTCCCGAAGCTCTTATCAATACCAATGAAATACTGGATAAGGTCGAGTTCTATTCGATAGATCACGCTCCTATCATGCCGACATTCGCTATTCCTGAAGAATTCGGGACAGAAGAAGAGTATCGGAAAAAGTTCACGGAAAAAGATCTGTTCGACGAATTTACTCAGGATGAAAACGGGAATGTTGTCATGGACCAGGTCGCTGCGGAAGCTAAAATAAATACTTTAGGAGGATATGACAAACTATACCGTATCAAACTGGAAGCAGACTATTTAAAGAAATTAGCTTTCGACGGGGCAAAAACTCGTTATGGAGATCCTTTAAGCCCGGATGTAAAGGAACGGCTGATCTTCGAGCTCCATATCATGAAAACAATGGGTTTCCCGGGATACTTCTTGATCGTACAGGATTTTATCGCCGCAGCACGCAACATGGGGGTATCGGTAGGTCCGGGGCGAGGATCGGCTGCCGGATCGGCAGTTGCCTACTGTCTCGGGATTACCCAAATAGACCCGATACAATATGACTTGCTGTTCGAAAGGTTTCTGAATCCCGACCGTATTTCTTTACCGGATATAGATATCGACTTCGATGACGACGGGCGAGGAGAAGTGCTTCGTTGGGTGACCGACAAATACGGGCACGAAAAGGTCGCTCATATTATTACCTATGGTACTATGGCAACAAAAATGGCTATCAAAGATGTTGCCAGAGTAGAGAAATTGCCTCTTTCCGAATCAGACCGTCTCACAAAACTGATTCCCGACAGATTGCCTGAAATAGACGGTAAATCTCCTAAAATCAATCTGAAAAATTGTATTGCCGCAGTTCCCGAATTGCAACAAGCCTGCGAATCGGAAAATATGTTGATACGCGACACGATGAAATATGCTCGTATGCTTGAGGGAAACGTTCGGGGTACGGGTGTCCATGCTTGCGGGACGATTATTTGTCGGGATGATATTACCGATTGGGTTCCGGTAAGTACTGCCGATGATAAAGAGACCGGTGAAAAAATGCTGGTCACTCAATATGAAGGTTCGGTAATCGAAGATACGGGATTGATAAAAATGGACTTCCTGGGATTGAAAACACTATCGATTATCAAAGAAGCCGTAGCGAATATAAAATCTCACCGAGGCATCGATATCGATATCGACAAAATATCGATAAACGACGATGCGACCTATAAATTGTACAGCGAAGGGAAAACCGTGGGAACATTCCAGTTTGAATCGGCCGGAATGCAAAAATATTTGCGCGAACTGCAACCGACGACCTTTGAAGACCTCATCGCCATGAATGCTCTCTATCGACCGGGACCTATGGATTATATTCCGCAGTTTATCGACCGGAAACATGGAAGAGAGCCAATCGTATATGATATTCCGATTATGGAAAAGTACCTGAAAGATACTTACGGAATTACAGTGTATCAAGAACAGGTGATGCTTCTCTCACGGTTATTGGCTAACTTTACGCGTGGACAGTCCGATGCTTTGCGTAAAGCAATGGGAAAAAAATTAAAGGATAAACTGGATGCTTTAAAACCGCTGTTTATAAATAACGGACAAAAAAACGGGCACGATCCCAAAACTTTGGAAAAAATCTGGGCTGACTGGGAAAAATTCGCGTCGTACGCATTCAACAAGTCTCATGCGACATGCTACTCTTGGGTGGCTTACCAGACAGCTTACCTGAAAGCCAACTACCCTTCGGAATATATGGCTGCCGTGATGAGCCGCAATATCTCGAATATTACGGAAATCACCAAACTCATGGATGAATGTAAAGCTATGGGTATTAAAGTGCTCGGTCCGGATGTAAACGAAAGTAATTTGAAATTCAACGTTAACAAAGACGGCAATATCCGCTTCGGATTGGGAGCTGTAAAAGGTGTAGGAGAAAGTGCTGTCCGCAGCATTATGGAAGAAAGAGAGAAAAATGGTCCGTTCACCAGTATTTTTGATTTTGTGCAACGGGTCAATTTGAATGCTTGTAACAAGAAGAATATAGAAAGTCTTGCCTTATCCGGAGGATTCGACAGTTTTCCGGAAATAAAAAGAGAACAATATTTCGCTCAAAACAGTAAAGGTGAAGTTTTCCTCGAAACCCTTGTTCGCTACGGTAACAAATATCAAGTAGATAAAGCGGCTCAAATTAACTCTCTGTTCGGAGGAAGCGATGCTATAGAAGTAGCCAAGCCCGAAATTCCCGCTGCCGAAAGCTGGTCTGATTTGGAACGACTGGAAAAGGAACGGGATTTAGTAGGAATTTACCTGTCTGCACATCCTCTGGACGACTATGCTTTGACTCTCGAATATGGATGCAATACCCGAATGAGCGAACTGGAAGACCGTCAAGCCTTAATCAATAAAGATATTGTCATGGGCGGTATCGTAACAGGTTTCAGAGAAGGAATGACAAAAACCGGTAAACCATTCGGAATTCTAAAAATCGAGGATTATTCAGGATCTGCCGAGATACCTCTTTTCGGAAAAGATTTCGTCGATTTCCGGAAATTCGGATATAACGGCATGTATCTGCTTATCAAAGCAAAATGTCAACCCCGAAAATTCAATGAAAGCGTTCTGGACATACGGATCGTCTCGATAGAGTTATTGCAAGACGTAAAAAATAAATTATTGGAAAGTCTTACTGTAGTAATTCCGATCGACCAGATCAACAACGGTATAATAGAGCCGCTGACAGACTTGCTCAAACCCGATAAAGAATCGAATACCGAACTTTTCTTCGAAATCTATGATCCTGAAGAAAAATATCAAGTAAAGCTTTTCGCCCGATCACACAAAGTTAACGTAACAAAAGACCTAATCCGATTTATCGAAGATAACAACGGATTATCATTCAAGATAAACGGAATTTCCCGAAAAGAGATGCAACGCAATACCGAAGAGGCAGAAGACGAACTGGTTCTATACGGAACAGAGGCATCGGCTTAAAAACATATTTATAATTCATTGAACAAATAGGATTGGTTTATTGTTTTTTTATAACTTTGTTAGACTTTTGAAAACCATTATAAATTAAAATTTTAATACTTCAAAATCATGGCATTACAAATTACAGATGCAAACTACAAAGAGCTTCTTGCTTCGGACAAGCTCGTAGTAATTGATTTTTGGGCGGAATGGTGCGGTCCATGTCGCAGTATCGCCCCAGCCGTTGAAGAACTGGCCGCCGAATTCGAAGACAAGGCGATTATAGGGAAATATAATGTCGATAACGACAATGAGTTGAGTGAAGAATATAGCATCCGCAGCATTCCTACTCTTTTATTTTTCAAAGAAGGCAAACTTGTCGATAAACAAGTAGGTGCATCTTCTAAAGCCGATCTGAAAGCAAAAATCGAAGCTAACTTATAAAATATAGAATATCAGAGAAAGATTGTATGGAGAATTTCATACAGTCTTTCTTTCTACCGACTCTCCTCCCAATTTGTTTTTAGAATTTTACCCATTAAAACTGAAAACATCATGAAAACTTTCATGTTAATCGTTTCGATGACGGCCTTCATATTTGCCGGATGTCATCAACAAAAGAAAAGCGAGAGTCTGGTTATCGAAATGACCAATCCCACAGACCGTTACCGGAATAATGCAGGTATTGTTATCGAACGTAGTCAATTAAATAATCAGGACTCTACATTACTGCCTGTCCTTTACGATAACAACGGAAAACTAATCGTCTCTCAGCTTGATGACATAGATCAAGACGGGCAATGGGACGAACTCGCATTTATCTGCAATTTTTCTCCGAATGAAAACCGTACTGCAACACTTACATGGGTAACTTCGGAAAAATATCCGACTTTTAAAGATTCTATACAAACGTCTGCAGGTAAAGAGTCATTTAAACAATTTACCGCTTCAGGAGACTCTATTCTGCAAGAAGCTGACTCTATCGGATTAGGTGAAATAGCAGTCTATTCGAACAAGGCAACCTACCCTATAGGTAAACCGAACTATTTATTGATAAGCGAAGGTCCGGTAAGAAGAATTTACGGAATAGACCTAAAAGAAAGTAAAGTATCTGCCGGCCGTATAGCAGAGATGGTAACAATCTGGGCAGGACATAAAGGTTATGAAAAGGAAATAGCATTAATAAATATGCCTCCGAACACACTCCTACTCACAGGCATAAAAGATAATGTTCTGAATCGAGATACCACTTTCCGAGCTTACGAATACGGTTATGTTGCTCTAATGGCGCATACTTTAGAAAAAAAATCACACTATACGGGAATGGCGATCATTATTCCTGATAAATATTATACCCGACGTGGCTATACCGCTTATAAAGGTCTTAATCTGTGGTATGCAGAATTGAAACCGAATGCAGAAAACAAATTGACTTTTTATGTATACGGTGCTAAAGAAAAAGATAATGAAGGTTTTCGCAGCGCCGACTATTTTGAAGAATTTATCGATTACGAAACTCTCTACATCGATAACCCGATAGAAATAAATCTTGTAAATTGATATATGGACGAAGGCCGCCTCAAACAAAAAGTACAAACCGTAATCGTATCTTGTTCCGTCATTCTGATGATCGGAAAGTTCATCGCATTTTTCATGACTAATTCGGTCGGGATTCTGACCGATGCGATGGAAAGTATTGTAAACGTGGCTGCCGGATTCATCGGTTTATACAGCCTTCATCTTGCAGCAAAACCTAAAGATGAAGGTCACCCTTTCGGTCATGGGAAAATAGAACTTATTTCAGCTTCTATAGAAGGTCTCCTCATTATTCTCGCCGGGGCATTAATTGTTTTTGAAGGCATCAAGCGACTGTTCATTCCCTCTGTAATCGAAAAACTGGATATCGGTATTTACATAATCGCCGGTGCCGGAATTATCAACTATTTATTGGGATATTATAGTATCCGCACCGGAAAAAAATATGATTCTATCGCTTTGGTTGCCGGAGGAAAACATCTGCAATCCGACACTTATTCGAGTATAGGCTTAGTCATCGGATTAATTCTGATGTATATTACCCGAATAAGATGGATAGACAGTGCCTTGGCATTAATTTTCGGAACTATTATTATTTTCACGGGAATCTCCATACTTAAAAAAACGGTTGCCAATCTCATGGACAAAGCCGATAAAGAAATTCTCGGCATAATCGCCGATATAATATCAAAAAACAGGCAACCCGACTGGATAGACATCCACAACCTGAAAATGGTAAAATACGGCAGTTATTATTATATAGACTGCGATCTTACTCTTCCTTGGTACTATAATATAGAAGAGGGTCACTCGGCTTGCAGAAATCTGGAAAAGACTATATGTAAAGGGTTTACCGATAAAATTTCATTCTCGGTACATTCAGATTCCTGTGCTAAATCTTATTGCAAACATTGTCAAGTGACGAACTGTGCGTACCGCAAACAACCGTTCATTTCACCCTTACAACTTACGCTCAAGGAAATTACGGAAAGCGATGAAGAGCGCAACGAATAAAAATTTTTCTCCAAAAAGAAATCTTTAGAACTATTCAGAAAAAGAAATCCTCTCAAGAGTGAACAACTCCCATATCTCCGATTGTTATAGTAAAACAGCGCAATCTGTAATTACTAAATAATAATGAGAGCATACGATTGCAAAATCGGGGTTCCTATGCTTCTCCAGTTATATTTCCTTCATAACCGGAACCGGAAGGATAAAAATTCTGAATATGAGAAAACTTATTCTTGCATCTGTCATGATGCTTATGGCAACAGCCTTTTCTTTCGGGCAAATGGATATTGGATTCGGCCCCAAAATCGGATTAAATCTGACGAACATGACAAACTCAAACATGAGGATAAAACCGGGCATAGTAGTCGGAGCGTTCGCAAACATGCGAATAAATGATTACTTAGGGGTTCAACCCGAAATACTATTTTCCATGCAAGGGACTAAAAAAAATGATTATACACTGAAAATGAATTATTTTAATATCCCGATCATGGCAAAAGCCTACATGTGGAAAGGTTTAAATCTCGAACTCGGACCACAGTTCGGATTCCGGACAAAAGCTTCCAGTGAAGAAGGAGATATAAGTGTGAATGTAAAAGATGAAACAAAAGTTTTCGATTTTGCAATCGGTGTTGGATTGGCTTATGAGACGGAAATGGGACTCACTGCGGGATTCAGATATCTGATCAGTGCAACCAAAGCCATCGATCATGAAAAAAACAAGAACAGTGTATTTCAACTTACTTTAGGATGGATGTTCTAAAAAAAGAAAGAACATAGTTTTTTAAAGAGGGAGTCAAAACTCAATTTTAGAGAAAATGAACTTTTGATTTGAAATTTGACATCGTTCACCGATGATAAAAAAGCCGTATCACTACTTGAAATGCCCCCCAAAAGTTAGACACAAAACTTTTGGGGGGCACTTCACTTGAAAATAGAATTGATACGGCTTTTTACGTTTACCAGTTACAATCTAATAACTTTTCAAAGTGTTCATCTTAGAGCTTATCTAAATTTTCCAACAAAAAAATATTATCAGGTCATTTTTGGACTTTCTTCCGGTCTTTTTCCCCGTTTTTTCTCGTCAGATAGCCCATAAAAACGATAAAATATCCTCGAAAGAATCTCTCAAAACTGACTCAAGTAAAATTTAGACAGACTCTTGATTTTGACACCTATTAATTTTTATAAAATGCGAAACGATAAAACCATCCGGTCTATTATACCAATATACAACATTTACTCTAACAAAATTAAAATAACTTAAGTAGAAAAATAGACCACAAAAACCCAAAAAAAGACAACTATATTCTTATTTTATTATATTATTTTTGTTGCATAATCAACTATGGGATATACAACCATATCGTTGCGGAGGCCATATCCCTACCATAATTATAAATTATTTCTACTGGAGACCTCCCGGTAAATAAAAACTTGATATATATGAAAAGATTTGTACTTGCATCTGTCATGTTATTTTTAGCTACCGCCTTTTCTTTTTCTCAAGAAATCGCATTCGGAGTAAAAGCGGGGTTATCTCTTTCGAACCTGACAAATAGTAGTTTGAACGTTCGTCCGGGACTTGTAATCGGAGGTTTCGCCAACATTCGTTTTAATGATTACGTTGCTTTGCAACCGGAATTACAATATGCCATGCAAGGAGGTAAATACGATGATCTGACAACCAAACTGGACTACATTCAAATTCCGGTTATGGTAAAAGGATATATGTGGAAAGGATTAAATATCGAAGCCGGTCCGCAATTCGGATTCCGCACAATCGGTAAAGAAAAAATCAACGGTAAAAATTACAGCATAAAAGATGCCACTAATGTTTTTGACTTTGCAATCGGTGTTGGATTGGGATATGAAACCGAAATGGGACTTACAGCCGGTTTCCGGTATCTGATCAGTGCAACTGATGCCTTTGACGGTGCCGACGCTAAAAATAGCGTATTCCAACTTACCTTAGGATGGAAATTCTAATATATTAAGATATCTATAAAAACAGGCCGGGGAAATTCTCAGATTTTTCCGGCCTGTTTTTATATTTAGAAAACTTAAATGAACTCTAAAAGCCTGTCTGATTATTAAAAATAGAAATAATATTTCTTTTTTTTGCTATATTTGTCAAATACAACATATACAATTAAAAGATTCATCCCAAATAAAAAGTTATGACACATAAGCATTTAAAAATTATATTAATAGCATTATTATGTTTATGCGGAAAAGAGATTTCCGCCAGAGAAATCAAAGTACAATCGCCCGATGGTAAACTAAAAGTAAATATTGAATTGAAAGACAAGATATATTACTCGGTATATTCGGGAAAAGATCTGTTGTTGGACAATTGTTCATTATCAATGATACTGAACAATGAAGTGCTAGGAGAGCAACCGAAATTACAAGCCATGAAACGAGGCAAGATCGATGAAAACATAAAGCGAGAGATTCCTCTGAAAAATGCGATTGTCGAGAACCACTGCAATACTTTATATCTGAAAATGAGGGGAAATTATGCCATTGAATTTCGTGTATTCAATAAAGGATTGGCCTACCGTTTTATTACAAACAAAAAGGGCGAGATTGAAATTATGGGAGAAAATTTCGCTATCCATTTCCCTGCAGATTATTTGGCTCATCTATCTCAGCCGGATGGTTTTAAAACATCATACGAATATCCATATACACATGTTCGAACTAAAGATTACAAGCATACAGACCGAATGAGTTATCTACCCGTACTTCTGGAGACCGATAAACAATACAAAATATTGATATCCGAGGCAGATTTGCAGGATTATCCTTGCATGTTTTTGCAAAGTACGGGAAATAACGGCATGCAATCTCTTTTCCCAAAGTGTCCGCTGGAGTTTGGTGAAGATGGTGACCGTAGTCTGAAAATACTAAAAGAGGCAGATTACATCGCCAAAACATCCGGTAAAAGAAATTTTCCATGGCGTTTCTTTGTAATCTCCGACAACGATAAAGATATTGTAGCCAATGAAATGGTCTATATCCTTTCTTCTCCTTGCGAACTGGAAGATTATAGCTGGATTAAGCCCGGGCAAGTAAGTTGGGAATGGTGGCATGACGCCCGTTTATACGGCGTCGATTTCCGTTCCGGTTACAATATGGATTCTTATAAATATTATATCGATTTCGCTTCGACATTCGGCATCCCCTACATCATTATGGACGAAGGCTGGGCAAAGAGTACCCGTGACCCGTTTACTCCGAATCCGACAATCGATTTGCAGGAATTAATTAAATACGGTCGAGAACGTAATGTAAAGATTGTATTGTGGTTGACTTGGCTGACTGTAGAAAACCACTTCGATTTGTTCAAGACTTTTGCCGATTGGGGTATTGCCGGTGTAAAGATCGACTTTATGGATCGAAGCGACCAATGGATGGTAAACTATTATGAGCGTGTAGCAAAAGAAGCTGCAAAACATAAATTATTCGTAGACTTTCATGGTTCGTTCAAACCCGCAGGATTAGAACGCAGATATCCGAATGTGCTTTCGTATGAAGGTGTGCTGGGTATGGAACAAGGAGGTAACTGTAAACCGGAAAACTCTATCTACCTTCCATTCATGCGTAATGCGGTAGGGCCCATGGATTTTACTCCCGGTTCTATGTTCTCCGCACAACCGGAAGATAACCGATCTACTCGTGCTAATGCAATGGGATCGGGAACACGAGCCTACCAAATGGCCTTGTTTATCGTATTCGAAAGCGGATTACAGATGTTGGCAGATAATCCGGTATATTATTATCGAGAACGCCCTTGTACCGAATTTATAGCCAATGTACCCGTAGTTTGGGATGAAACAAGAGTATTGGATGCTAAAGTCGGAGAATATGTTGTTATTGCCCGTCGCAATAAAGATAAATGGTTCATCGGTGCTATCACCAACGACACAGGACGTACTATTGAAGTGAATCTGGACTTCCTCCCGGAAAATAAAAAACTGCATCTGACCTATTTTGAAGATGGCATCAACGCAGACCGTCAGGCAATGGACTATAAAAAGAAGGCAACAGAAGTGACAAATTCTACAAAGCTGACCATGAAACTGGTACGCAACGGCGGATGGGCCGGCAGAATCGAATAGAAACTCTCAAAAAAAACGATAGGACACCCAATTAACGGATGTCCTATTATTTTTCTATATTAACACGAATTTATATCAAACCATGTCTTAATACCTCCCGAATTTTCCAATAAATAAAATATTGTCAAAAGAAAATTCTCTCCGATCCGAGCAAGATTCAGACAGGCCCTAAAGGCTCTCTAAAATTCTTTTCAAAACTACTTGTGCCGATATTTCCCGATTGGCAGCCTCAGGAATAACAATCGATTGAGAACTCTCAATCACTTCATCGGTGACGATCATATTTCGTCTTACCGGCAAACAGTGCATAAAATATGCATTATTCGTTAAAGCCATTTTCTCTGCATCTACAGTCCAAGCCCGGTCGGTATTAATTACTTTTCCATAATTCGGATCGGTATAAGCCGACCAATTTTTAGCATAAATAAAATCCGCACCTTCAAATGCTTTACGCTGATCATATTCCACACGAGCCTTACCAACAAATTTAGGATCGAGTTCATATCCTTCAGGATGCGTAATTATAAAATCATAATCCGTCTCATTCATCCATTCGGCAAAAGAATTAGCAACTGCCTGAGGCAAAGACTTAGGATGCGGAGCCCATGTCAATACAACTTTGGGGCGGGCCGTTTTTTTATACTCCTCTATTGTAATCAAATCGGCAAAACTTTGTAAAGGATGACGAGTCGCCGCTTCCATACTGAACACCGGACGACCGGAATATTGTATGAACTGATTGATGATCTTTTCTTCATAATCATCTGCCTTGTTCTCAAAACGGGCAAAAGAACGTACACCGATCACATCACAATAACAACCGATCACAGGAATAGCTTCGAGCAAATGCTCGGTCTTATCACCGTCCATAACCACTCCCCGCTCGGTCTCAAGCTTCCATGCCCCCTGATTGATATCGAGCACCATCACATTCATACCCAAATTCATTGCAGCTTTTTGAGTACTCAAACGTGTGCGTAAACTGGAATTGAAAAATATCATTATCAGGGTCTTATTCTTACCCAACTCTTTATATCCGAAACGATTGGCTTTCACTTCGAAAGCTTCTTTCAGGGCAATATTCAAATCGCCCAAATCCTTTACATTGGTAAAATGTCTCATAAGTACGTTTTTAATAAATTCAGTCCGAGAACAAACCCCTACTACGCTTCAGTAATCATCGAGTTTGTCCGTCTCCCTGTATAATATATTTATAAGTCGTAATTTCCGGTAACGCCATAGGTCCTCTGGCGTGCAATTTTTGTGTACTGATTCCAATTTCCGCTCCGAAACCGAATTGACCGCCATCGGTAAAAGCTGTAGAAACATTCGTATATACACATGCTGCATCCACTTCTTTACAAAAACGCTGCATAGCTGCGTCATTCTCACTGACAATAGATTCGCTGTGTCTCGATGAATAGCGACAAATATGCTCCAAAGCTTCGTCAATGCCAGCTACCGTTTTTATTGCCATTTTATAGTCCAGAAACTCTGTTCCGAAAGATTCTTCATCAGCCGGTTGCAAAAGCTCTGCCGGGTATTTTCCCTGTAAAGCCGAATATGCTGCCGGATCAGCATATATAATCACCCGGCTTTTTTCTAATGGTGCGCATAATTCCGGTAAATCGGCGAGACGAGATGAATCTATCACAAGACAATCAAGAGCATTACATACACTCACCCTTCGGGTCTTGGCATTATTAATAATCGCAGCCCCTTTCTTCACATCTCCTGATGATTCGAAATAAGTATGACAAATGCCTGCTCCTGTTTCAATAACCGGAACGCGAGCATTATCCCGAACATAGTCGATCAGGCCTTTACTTCCCCGAGGAATAATTAAATCGACATAATCAACCGCTGTTAACAACTGCATTGTAGCCTCCCGGTCATTAGGGAGCAAATATACTGTATTTGAATCGATTCCAAACTTTATCAACACCTTGTTAATAACGTTTATAATTGCAGTATTAGAACACGCAGCATCCGATCCGCCTTTTAAAATACATGCATTCCCAGATTTCAGGCAAAGAGAGAAAACATCGAAACTGACATTCGGACGTGCTTCATATATAATACCGATCACACCGAACGGGACAGAAACTTTAGTAATCGTCATCCCATTAGGACGAGTCGTCTCACTCAGCACTTTTCCCAAAGGTGAAGGTAATTCCGCTACACGACGCATATCTGCGGCAATATCCGCAAGACGTTGTTCCGTCAACATCAGACGGTCATATTTCGGGTTATTTTTATCCATTTTCATTAGATCCCGTGCATTTTCTGCTAAAATATATCCCGACTGAGCCTCTGCTTCATCGGCTACCGCACGCAAAACAGAGTTAATCGTAGCTTCATCCAACAGGTTCAACTTACGAGAAGCAGCCCTTACCGCCTCAAATACAGATTTCAGAGAAGTCATATATCACTTATTTATTGTAGACAAAAATAGTAAAAAAGCGATATTCTATGACAAAGAATATCGCTTTTATTCTCTATTTATCAGAAAAAGCTCAATATAATTATAACTATTGCATTATTGCACCGGTAAGATTTCAATCCAATAATCATCTGGATCGTGGATAAAATAGAGTCCCATATCCGTATTTTCATAACATATACATCCCATCTCCTTATGAAAACGACGGGCTTCATCGTAATCCCCCTCTACCCGAATACACAAATGACTCTCATTATCCCCCAGTTCATAAGCTTCTGTACGATCTCTTAGCCAAGTAAGTTCAAGTAAAAACGAAGAAAATCCATCTCCCAAATAAACTAAGATGAAAGAGCCGTCTTCGGCCTCTTTACGACGAATTTCTCTTAAACCCAGAGCTTTATTATAAAAAGCGATGCTTCTCTCGAGATCGATCACATTTATATTAAAATGATCAAAATGTCCCTTTATTACCATAATCTTCTTGTATTTATTTTATTATAAAATCATTTGATTGTAATCAAATTAGTTCGATAAAATTAAGAATCTATTTAAATTTTCCAATAAAAAAACTCAATAATCAGGCAATTCTACTGTTTCACCGGGGAAAGACCATCCGATAAATAAAGAACCGTTTTTCTCAGCAAACGAGCGAAATGCTGCAGCTTTTTCATACTGGTCATGAAAGTGCATCGGAGCAAAACAACCGACAGCAAAACGACAAACAAATTGTTCTGCCCCGAGCATATATTCCCGCCCTAAACGGGGATCTATCGGAAACATCACTAAATCGAAACGATTCGTAACTCTCGCTAATATCTCCAATTCATGCAGATAAGCAGCTTCATATTCCGCTGATTCCTCCATCGTCGATTCTTCTTTCCAATGCCAATTATTTAAATCTCCTGCATGAAAAATAAGTTTTCCCGCTACCTCTATTAAAAAAGAACATCCTACATCGGTAGAGCCGAAAGCCTGAATACAAAGCGTATTATCATGATACAATTCAGATGGAGAAAGATAGACAGCACCATCAAACCGAACATGTCGATCTTCCAATATATCCCGAGAAAATATATATTGAATATCCGGACGATGCTGTTTCCACTTTAAAATCTCCGGATTAAAATGATCTGAATGAGAGTGTGTAGATAAGACATATAATTTCCCTGCTCGATGCAATAAAGAATCATGAACTATACCGTCATTTTCACCGTCAGAATCTCTATAATAGTCGATTATTATCGTAAAATTCTCCCCTTCTATTGCAAAACCGCTATGATAAATATAGGTCAATCTCATATTAAAAAGTTTATATTCAAAGATAACACTTTAGAAGAAAGAATAAATGCGTGATTTCACATAAAAAAAATTAATAAACAAATAATACGGAATGCCATTCAAGATACAAATTCATTATAATACAACTCTTTAAATCAGAATTAATATAAGCCTATTTTACCTCGTTTTAGTCATGATTTAACACAAAAATTAAGTGCACATATCGAATATTAAGCAATAAATAATCCTCAATAACGCATATTGATTAGCGTACAAAAATACTTTTGTAAGTGTTTCTTAATCATTTCTTAACCAATAATAATTATGACATGAAAAGTACAATTTGTAAAATTGCGATCAGCGTAATTTTGAGTTGCTTCATTTTATTTCCTCTTTCTGCGAAGCAACTTTTCGTATCTCCGGAAGGCGATGATTCTGCAGACGGATCATCATCCGGAAACGCATTTAAAACTCTGTCCAAAGCTGTAGATGCAGCGGAGGAAGGCGATGAAATCGTCCTTTTGGGAATTATTGACATAAGTCAAGAGCCTGCTGATAAAATTTATAACAGCGATGCTTATAATAAGAACAACCAAGGTGTCAAAGTTCTGGATAAAGGATTAACGATTAGCGGAGACCCGAACCAAACCCGAACTAAAACAGGTTTCACAGGAAATAAGACGACAACATGCCTGCGACTGGACGGGCTGAATAAAAAAGTAACCATCCGAAATTTGACTATTAAAGAAGGAAATCCTACATCCGATAAAGGAGCCGGCTGTTTCATTCGGAATGCTAATGTGGAATTTAACAATGTTTCTTTCCAGAATAATCAAAACTACGGTAAAGTTTATGATGATTCCCACAAATTCGGAGGAGCTATCTTTATGACAGCTACCGATTTGGAAAAATACGAAGTTACTGTTCGCAATTGTCTGTTTATGGGTAACAGCAACAAAGACGGGGGATGCATAGGCTCGCAAGGCGGTAAATTAAGGGTGTATAACACCTCGTTTGTAAGCAACGATTGCAGTGATGTAAGCGGATCGGAAGGAGCATTCTTCGGGACTGAACCGCAAGAAGCCGTAGATGTATATTTTAGAGATGTTAAAGTCGTTTCCAATTATGTTTCGAATCGTGGCGGTGCTATATATATGAAGCATCGTACCGACAAAAAGAACCTAAAAATGGTATTCGAAAATACTACTTTCAATCTTAACAAAGCCAATGGAGATAACGGAGGCGTACTGTTTTTTGAAAACGACAGAGCCAATACGACCGATGAGATACTCTTTGTAAATTGTACCATGTACGGAAACTATTGTAAACAAAAAGGAGGCGTGTTTTACTTAGGTAAAGGTATGGAAAACTCTACATTCGATGTGGTAAACTGTACGATGACCTATAATACCACCACCGGAAATGAAGGTAACGGCGGTGCTGTTTATATCATGAACGACTGCAAAAAACTGACGAAACGTTTCTACAATTGTATCATAGAAAACAACAAATCGGGCGATGTTACCAATATGGTAAATTCGGACTTTATGGTTCAATATCCGAACATAGAACAATCCGAATTAGAGATACAAAACTCATTTATAGGGCATGACAGTTACGACAACATGCAAAAAAAAACTGCCGAAGGAACAGACTTTACCAAAAACAACTATTTCGACTATTTTGCTAACAGCGGTTCTCTATCCGGTCTTTCCTCCTATTTCGATTACTATGCTGAAGAATGCTTTGCCATACCTTTGGATTCGAAAATATCGGATAAAGCAATGAACTACGGTAATGCCCAATACTTACAAGCCCTGAATATCAATACCGACCAAGTCGGAAAGATCCGGCCTTTTGCCAATGGTAAATGTTATGCAGGCTCTTGCGAAGCTACCGAAGAAGAACTCGACTATGACATATATGCTTTGGCTGTAGAAAAAACAGAAATAGAATCAGACCAAGAAGATGCAACGGTAAAAGCTTACTACACAAACAACGGTTTGGTCGTAGAATCTACACAAACAATCGAAAAAGCCGAGATTTATAACTTGTCCGGAAAATTGATCGTATCGGAGAAATTGGCAGGACAAAATACTCGGGAAGAAATTTATGTAAACAATCTGAACCCGGATATTTACATTATTCGTATAGTATCAGGCGGAAAAACATATTCCCAGAAAATCATGATCCGATAACGGTTTATATGAGAGATTTCAGCTAAAATAATATTCACACATTTATAACAAACCATGAAACATTTAAAAAACAGAAAAACAGAAAGTGCCGGTGCATATCACCATCCGGTTCTCAGATTCGCACTGTTTCTGTTGATCGCATTTTTATCGTTCGGAACAACTTTTGCACAAAATTCAACGATAAAGGTCAATGGTACGGTTGTCGATGAAAACGGTGACGTGATCATAGGCGCCAATATATCCGTAGTCGGAGGTACAGCAAGCACCGTTACCAATATAGAAGGAAAATTCAGCATTCAGGTCAAAGAAAATTCTTTGATACGAGTTTCTTTTATCGGATATAAAGCACAAAATGTCCGTATAGACAAAAATAAAAAGGACATTAAAGTAACACTTGCCGAAGACACGAAAAAATTGGATGAAGTCGTTGTCACCGCTTTAGGAATAAGCCGGGATGCTAAATCTTTAGGATATGCCCGCCAATCTATCGACATCGGTACGACAACAGAAGTCCGGGATGCAAACTTGCTGAACATGCTGTCCGGAAAAGTATCCGGCGTGCAATTCATTTCGGCCGGCGGACCGACATCTTCAACACGTGTCGTTATTCGTGGAAATAACTCTCTTACCGGGAACAATCAGCCACTATATGTCATAGACGGTATTCCTATTATGAACGAAATGGGAGAAGTCGATGACATGGATTACGGTAACGCCGCAAACAACATCAATCCCGATGATATCGAAAGCATCGAAGTATTGAAAGGCGCTAATGCAGCCGCCTTATATGGATCGGACGGTGCAAACGGAGTTATTCTGATCACGACAAAAAAAGCTTCTCGCAAAGCCGGACTCGGTGTTTCGTATGGGTTTAACATGATGTTCAACACATTATATCAATACCCGATGTACCAGAATGTTTACGGAAGCGGTAACGGCGGACAACTACATACGGGAATCAACACATACGATAAAAGCTGGTATGATCCTTCATTACCCTACGGAATGGCAAACCTTACGACCGATTACTCGCAATTATGTTTCGGTATGCCGATGCTGGGATTTGATGTAATCGGACGCAACGGACAAGTAAAAAAATATGTCCCCGGAGACAATAATATCAGCGGACTCTATCAAACCGGTTATATGATGACCAACAGCGTATCGATCGATAAAGTTGCAGAAATTGCATCTATCCGTTTCTCTTATACCAATACCCACGGGAACGATATATTGGAAGGATTTAACGAACGAGACAGACACGCTTTCAACCTACGCACTACGATGAAACTAAAAAAATGGTTAAGTATCGACGTCAATACCCGTTATACGATAGACAATGTGGATAACCGCGCATTCCGTAATAATTCAAACCGAAACCCGATTTACATGCTGACCCAAGTTCCTCGTGACGCATCGTACGAAGAATTATCCGATTATAAAAATCCGGACGGTACGCCTCACTCTTTCAGAGGATTCCAAAATCCGTATTGGTCGATGCACGAAACCTCGAATGCAGATACCAAACAATGGTTCTTCGGTGATATTACATTGAATTTCGATCTTTACAAAGGATTAAGACTCAGATTACGGGGAGCAACGGATATACAGACCGGATCGGGATGGACATTCTCCAACTACAACTCTCCGTTCGATGTCGACGGACAATACGACGAATTTCAGGAAAATTCATATAACAACAACTACGAAGCCTTGTTGATGTATAACAAACGAATTAAAAAGTTCAGCATCAATGCCAATTTCGGAGGTTCGGTGCGTACGCAACAAAGCAAAAAGATCCAAGACCGGGTAGATGCACTGATGCAACCTGACGTAAAGAGCCTCGAAAACAATGCCGCTCAAATAAAAGCGACTACAGGATATAACAAAAAAACAAAAGAATCGGTATTCGCTACTGCCAGCTTCGGATATGGAGACTTTATCTATTTGGACGTAACCGGACGCAACGACTGGTCCTCCGCTTTAGGTCGCGGCAATTGGTCTTATTTTTATCCCTCCGGAAGTATCAGTTTCGTATTCAGCGAATTACTAAAAAACACAGCTATCAACAAAGTGTTATCATTCGGTAAAATCCGAGGTTCTATTGCAAAAGTGGGTAATGATACCGGATTCGACATGTTATATAGCAGTTACAGCTATAAAGGTTCTTATCTGGACATGTCTTGGTTCGAACGCGATAATCTGGAAAAAAATCCGAATATAAAGCCGGAAACGACTCGTTCATGGGAAGTCGGAGCTGACCTCCGTTTCTTCAAAAATCGTTTGAATATAGATGTTACTTATTATGATAAATCTACTTTCGACCAAATCGTACGGGCAGATGTCACTGCAGCACGTGGAGCTAATCAACTGATGTTCAATGCCGGAGAAATACGGAACTGGGGAACAGAACTCACAGTGACCGGAACACCGGTAAGAACAAAAGATTTCGAATGGACAACATCTCTTAACTGGTCGAAAAATAATTCGGAAGTCGTATCGCTCATCGACGGAGTAAGCCGTTATATGTTGACCTCATGGAACGGACTGAACGGTGTACAAGTATATGCCGAAGTCGGTAAACCTTACGGACAAATGTATGGTACCGATCCGGTAAGAAATGAGCAAGGCCAGTTCCTTGTAAATGCAGAAGGCCGTTATGCTCAAGAGGTCGATCACTATTTCGGCTCGGTATCTCCCGACTGGATCGGAGGATGGAGTAATAAATTCAGATGGAGAGACTTAGACTTCGGATTCCACTTCGACTTCAAAAAAGGCGGTAAAGTTTGGTCTTATTCGGGATATGAAGGATCTCGTAACGGACTCACGGTACAATCTTTGGACGGTCGTGAAGAACATCTTTACAGTAATCTGATTGTCGGAGAAAATACAGAAGAACGCCGGGGCTTTTTGCAACCGCAATACACAAACAAGGCCAATACCGACTACGCAGCCAACTATGTCCCGTATATAGATGCATCACGTCCCAAAGGCGTATATGCTCCCAATCGGGTGTACAATGAAAGTGTAGCATTCTGGGCCGGCCAACCGTGCAATATAGCCTACGAACCGCAAAACTACTGGCAAGGAGAATCCTCCAGACAACTAAGCAGATATGTATATGACGCTTCTTACATCAAATTGCGTGAAGTAAGTATCGGATATAATCTGCCGAAAAAATTCTTGAGAAAAACCCCGTTCAAATCGGCACGTATAGCAGCAGTCGGGCGTAACCTGGCAATCATACTCCAAAATACGCCGAGAGGACTCGACCCGGAAGCTACAAGTACGACAAGCAACGGACAAGGTCTTGAAATGGGTTTTGCCCTGCCTTCGGCAAATTATGGTTTTGACCTGAAAGTATCATTCTAAACAAACACATTTATGAAAAAAACAATAATATCTATCTGTACAGCCATCGCATTGGGCACTGCGGTTTCCTGCACCGATAACTTCGAAGATATAAATATCAATCCCAATAAAATATACGAAGCGAATATGGAAAGTATCTTTCCGGGATCGGTATATAAGACAATCAATGCCATGGCAGAGCTCAATTATAACCAAATGTGCTGGTGGGCACGTTATTCCGGACATTTCGGAGGCTCTGTCGATATGAATGAAAGTACATCGGATTCTTTTTACAAAAAATTTTATGTCGAAATCATCCGTGATCTTGAATTGAGCGAACGTCAATATGACGGTGTTCCGGGCTATGAAAACCGAGTCGCTATAGTCAGGACATGGAAAGCTTACATTTACTCGATCGTCGTATCTATGTACGGAGGCATGCCCTTGTCGGATGCCATGATTTTCGATCCGAATAAATTCCTCGTAAAACATGATACAGAAGAAGAAATGTACCGGCAAATTCTGGATATGCTGAAAAAAGCATCCGAAAGTTTTAATCCCGATGCAAGTTCTGATGTTCTGAAAAAAGATCCGATATTCAGATCCGGCTCTGGAACAACCAGTGACATCATCAAATGGCGTAAGTTTGCCAATACTCTTCGTCTGGAAGTAGCTATGCGTGCAACCAATATTGCACCCGGTCTGGCAGAACAACACGCTCGGGAATGTATGGAACATGAAGACTGGATTATTGCTTCTTTAGACGATATGGTTGCTCCGGCATGGGGTAGTGACGTTTCGAATGACGTGTCTTACTACTACAACCGTTTTTTGAAAAAAATACCGACAGAAGGATTCCGTGAAAGCGACTACCCTCGTATAAACGAATATTTTTTCATTTATTTGAGATCATATAACGATCCTCGGTTAGAAGCATTCGTAGATCCGACAGAAACACTGAATCAATATACCGTAAGCGATACAATAAGCCGTCCCAATCCATACGAACCGGGATTTAGGGATTCTATCGCCGTAACTTATCGTATTCCACACCTGCCGAGTCCCGAACGGAGCGGAATTTTACCTCGCGGGTGGGAAGTTGCAATCGATCCGAACTCACCGAACGGTACGACAAAATATGAATCGCCTTATACCGGTATATTGGCAACTCAATGGTCTTTGATCAACTATGACTTCATCAAACCGGATGCGAAACATATCATCATGAACTGGGCAGATGCCTGTTTCCTAAAAGCCGAAGCTGCTTTACGGTACGGAATAGGATCTAAATCGGCAGAAGGTTATTATTACGAAGGAATAGAAGCCTCTTTTGCTCAATACGGATTAACAAGTGCGGTAAAAGAATATAAAGAACAAAACGGTATCAAATGGAACACGAACGGAAAAGGATTGACCGACTTCCGCTGTCTCTATCATGCAGATATTAACGGAGAAGGAGATTTTGATAATCACTTGGAACAAATTATCAAACAACGTTATATAGCCGATTATTTCAACGGATACTCGGCTTGGTGTCTCGAACGTCGTACCCGAGTATTGAAATTTCCTCCGTTTTTCTGTAACAGTACGACAGAAGGAAGTAACGGAACATACGACTTTATCCCTGAAAGATATGTGTATCCTTTGTCTGAAATAACAAATAACACTGCCGCCTATTGGAATGCCGTTTCAGACCTATTGACACAAAGTCCGTATCCGATAAACAACGTACGCAAAGGAGACAACCTTCAAACTCATTTGAAAATGTCTTTGGTTAATCCTTTACTGGAAAATGCTGATGCCAACTATATGAACCGGACTATTGCCTACAGTAGCCGGCATTTACAAAAATGGTACGGCAATACAGAAGAAGAATTTATCAAAAACGTCCAAAAAATATATCCGGATGTAACCAGCAGCAAATTATTGCGCAAATATATCGGTTACAAAGCGACAGTTATCAGTACTTACGAACCTAAATAATAGACTTTGTTATGAGAACTTACATAAATCATACTTTAAAATTGGTAATGGGATTAGGGTTAATAGCCGGATTGTCCGGTTGTGACAAAGACCGAGGACCTTCGGTCGAAGATCATTTCCTGAACTATGAGATCCCGAATGTCGAACTAACGGCAGATTGCCCGGTAGGTGCATTTTATTATCAAAAGGGGAACTTGGATGACGGTAAATTAGCCCGTTTAGCCCAACCTTGGGATCAATCGAAAGGGCAACTCGGTGCAAACGTGAGACCGATATTGACAGAACAAATGAATTTCGATGTCAAAAATCCCGAATCGGTAGAGCTATACCAACAACAAGTAGATTGGGCGATACAAGGTAGAATCGACTTCTTTATATTGCCGGCTATACAAATCGACCTTAAAACATTTCTGAATAGCGGAAATGTGACAATGACCGATGTTCTCGGAGGTAAAAAAGGCGCAGAATATACCGATGACGATACAGGAGAGACAATCACCGGAAATCCGGTACAATTACAGCGTGAAAACGGAAGATTGAGATATGCAATTTCCATCAACCCCAATAATATTACCAATGGATTGAGCAATAGCAAACTGATCGAAGATATGCCGGATGAAACAATCAGTACGGGAGAAAAAATGTCACGGACAGACATTATGTGTAAAGCTTTTGAACAAATAGCCGTAAATTATTTTGGAGATGACAACTACTATCATATAAACGGGAGACCTCTGGTAGTCATCTTTAATCCGCACAAAATTTATACGAAAGATTCGAAAGCTCTTTATGATAAATTGCGTACAGCAGTTCGTGAATCTTGTGGAAAAGAAATATTTATAGTAGCACAGCAAGATGCTTGGGCGCCTACCGGACGCTTCGAGGTTTTCCATTGTGCCGGCAAAGTCGATGCGATTACCACAAAGAGCATGTATGATCAGGGAAACTTTAACCGTGCTTACATGTATCCTCAAATGATCGATCAGAATTGGAAATATAACCAAGAGTTTGCTGCATCACATTTCCAGATCGATTTTATACCGACGATCAGCCCGTCCCGTAATGCTTACATAAATATGGGTAACCAATATAATCAACCGATAGTGGATAAAAATCCCGACACCTTCCGAACGATGTGCAACGTTGCAAAAAGACATTTGGGCGGTACACGAATCGTATTCCTCGAATCTTTCAATGATTGGGCGTACTATTCAGCAATAGAACCTACCGATCCGGAATACGGAAATGGTTATGGAATGACTTATCTCGATATATTAAGAGAGCAATTTAAACTCTGATCCTAAATTAAAAAATCATCATTTCAAAATAGTTTATTGTATTTCTTAAAATGAAAAAGCAGGAAGGTAAAATAAAATTACTTTCCTGTTTTTTATTAATTAAAATCTTTTTCTTTTAGAATCTGTCGCTCGAAGCATATTCGCAAGTTTCTTTCGAGAATGTTTTTCTGCCTTTACAAGGAGGATAGCGGGCTATCTGACGAATGAAAACGAGAAAGCAGATTAAAAAAACGCAAAAATGACCTGATAATATTCTCTACATCGGAAAATGCAGACAAATTTCTATATCATACCAGATATTTTCTATAATATTCTCTCAAATCCTGGCCATAACCGACAGCTCACAAAGAGAGATAAAATTCTGTATATAAAAAAGCGTGCTACCAAAAGTTTATATTCGGCTTTGGTAGCACGCTTTTTTAATTATTTAATTCACACAAAATCGCAATTCTCAGAATAAATATGCAACGGAAATCTGCCATTTCTTATTTTTCGTGTCAAAAGTGTCTCCATCAAAAAGAGTTCCTATCGCATTCGCCACATTTCCGTCTTTTATGTCTTCACGAGCAGAACTTGTCAAAGGAAGATTATAATTAAACCCTACTTGTAAATGTTTCACAAGAATAATACCTGCTCCGAAATTCAAACCGACATTTGCAGCTTTTCTCTTAATACTGGCTTTATCTCCTTGAACCGTACTCACTGCAATATCGGCCAAATCAGAACCAATATTATCGCTTTTCAGATTAAATGAAAAATCCGGACCTGCAGCAAGATAAATCCCGATAAGCTTAAGCAGACTATGCGACCATTTCAAATTTACCGGAATATCCAACTCATGTTGTTTATTGGTAACTCCGATGTTTGTTGTCTCATTGATAAATTTCATTTTAGTTTGAGAATAAAGCAAAGAGCCATCTACTCCTAAACCAAAAACAGGAAATTTAAATTCAATCATCGGCCCGACAAAGAAACCTGAAAGATTATCGACTTTCACGTCTTTTAACCCCTTAAAGCTTGCATCTGAAAGATTCGCGCCAATTTTCAATCCCCAATTCAATTGGGCTTGAGCTTGTGATACCATACAAAAACATACTATCACAAAAAACATTTTAATAAGATTCTTCATTGCTCAATCTTTTTTATCGATTATTATGTTTACAAAGATATAATTTTAATTAAGAACCTGTTGAAATTTTCCAATAAAGCAATCTTATCAAACATTTTCTAAGTTTTCGTTCAAGGTGTTTTCCATTTTCATTCGTCAGATAACCCACTATCCTCCTTATAAAAATAGACAAACACCTTCAAAAGGAATTTTCAAAACAGACTCTCCCATCAAATAAGCTCCCTGTAATATCAATAAAACAATTTAAAAGAACAATCCGATTTCAACAGAAAACAGCTTTTCTATTTATTTAACAAGAATAACCATGTCAGGAATCTCAATGGCAAGCACAAATCCTTTCCATATAAGCTCCCGATTTTCCTCTTTTTATAGACATACAACTACTTACTCCTAAAGACTTCCCTATCCGCTTTTTCTTCAACTTTTATTATTATACTTATTATCAAACACTTGTATAAAATACAAAAAAATAGGAACTTGAAAATAAAGAAAAACTATTGCGAATTCAAAAAAAACATCTTATCTTTGCACCGCAATCAAAAACAGATGGCGAGATAGCTCAGTTGGTTAGAGCGCATGATTCATAATCATGAGGTCCCGGGATCATGCCCCGGTCTCGCTACGAAAAGCAATGAAAAAATTTTCATTGCTTTTTTTATTTTCGTCTGATATCTCTCTATCTATTCATTGACAATATAAAATATTGTACTTATCTTTACAAAAGATAAAATTCTACTAAAGCTAAAAAACGATGAAACATCTTTTAAATTTCATGGTTGTTTTAAGTACAATTATTTTAACAGCATGTAATAATACCAATATCGAAGGATCTTGGGTAGAACTTATTCCCGGAATGCCTGACATAAAACAGGGTTTTACTCTTAGAGCAAACGGGAATGCATCTTCTATCAATATGAAATCATTACTATATGAGAAATGGGAACATAAGAATAACCTATTAATTCTTTCCGGAAAGAGCATCGGTAACCATCAGACATTATCTTTTACCGATACTTTAACTATCGAAAAACTAACCCAAGATAGTCTGATTCTCAAAAAAGGAAAACTTATTTTAAGATATGCCAAAACAGAAGAAGCAGATACTGAAAAAATCATTCCGGCTTCAATAATCACCCCAGCTAAAAAAACGTTTCCCGTAAAAGGGCAATTAATTATTGGGCATGAAGTACGCTCCTTTACGGCAGAAGGAGATTCTTGCTCTTATTGGATTATTGACCAAACAAAAGAACTCATACAAAAATACGACGAAATAACAAAAGGCTCTAAAAACGGGACTCCGGTATATGTAGAATTAGACGTAATAGATATGGGTAAAACTGATGAAGGTTTTGCCGCTGACTACGAAGGGGTTTATTCCGTAACTAAAATAAAAAAAATCACCAATTATTAATTGGATCAATACCGATATTACAAACACGGAAAGGAAAAAAACGATCTCTTTTTTTATTAACTTTACTAAAAACAATAATAACAAATAAACCGAATATCTTCTCCCAATCTCATTTGATAACTATTCTAGTCCAAACGTCCATGTTCTCCATAGTCTGTAGAACATAAATCATTGTTAGGAAATTTTCCATAAAAATCGAAATCTCAGAATTTTCGACATACAGATATTACTTTCAATCCGATATAGAAATAAATTGGGAAAGAAATACTACCTTTCACGAACAAGAGCATTTATAAGTCCATATATACAAATCCTTTATCGGGAAATATAAACAGTTTTTTTAATTCAATCACAACATTTTTTCAATCCGAACCGGTATAATTTATCTATCTTTACAGCATGACTTCAAAAAATATATTATTCGAGCGCTTGAACAACAAGTTGGGAATAACGACACTCAACGAAATGCAATTGGCAACTCTAAGATATAGTGAAAAAGAAAAAGATATTATTCTTATTTCACCTACCGGATCAGGCAAAACAATAGCTTTTCTTCTACCCGTTTTACAAGGATTAGATCCGCTATGTAAAGAAATACAAGCGTTAATTCTTGTCCCCTCACGGGAATTAGCAATGCAAATAAATTCGATAAGCCATTCCATTTCATCCGGATATAAAATAAATTGCTGTTATGGTGGACAACCGATAAAATCTGAAATAAAATCACTACAACAAAATCCGGCTATACTTATAGGTACTCCGGGAAGAATCTTAGATCATATCGATCACGGCAGAATAAACGTGAGTTCGGTAAAAGTACTTGTCTTAGACGAATTCGATAAATGTCTTGAACTAGGATTTCAAGAACAGATGGAAGCAATTATCAAACACATCTCCGGTATTTGTAAACGCATACTCACATCCGCAACAGAAGGGGAAATCCCTGAGTTTACAGGATTAAAAACTCCTGAAAAGATATATTTCGAGAAAAAAGAGTCTGATAAAAGATTAAGCCTGTATTCGGTCATATCTCCCGAACCGGATAAATTAAAAAGTCTCGAAACGTTACTTCGAAACTTGTCTCCCGGTCCGGTACTTATATTCTGCAATCACAGGGAAAGTACCGAAAGGATCGGTAGTTTTTTATCAGAGCAACATATCTTTAACGAAGTTTTTCACGGCGGAATGGAACAAACCCGAAGAGAAAAAGCCCTATGTCGATTCAAAAACGGCAGTTCAAACATATTCATATCGACAGATCTGGCTTCGCGAGGACTGGATATTCCGGAAATAAAGCACGTTATACATTATCATCTACCGATTAACGAAGAAACGTTTATACACCGAAATGGTAGAACTGCCCGTATGTTTGCCGAAGGAAATGCTTACTTACTGATAAACTCCGCTGAGAATATCCCAGAATATATTCAGAAAAAACAACCAGAAAGATTTAATCTATCCGTTAATATAGACCGATTGGAATTACCACCCATGAATACCCTTTATATCGGAAAAGGGAAAAAAGAAAAATTAAATAAAGTCGACATTGTCGGTTTCTTAATACAGAAAGGAGAATTATATAAAGAAGATATAGGCATGATCGATATAAAAGATCATTATTCTTACGTCGCCATCAATAGAAAAAAAATAAACCGTACTCTCAGACTAATTCGAAAAGAAAAAATAAAAAATATGAAGTCAAAATATGAGATAGCCCGATAGACTTTACCGGGCTATCCGTATTACCGTTTTAATAAACAAATGCTACGTTATCAACCCAAAATTTACTTCCTACCGAACCGATATATGCCCCTTGATCATTTGCAGAGAAACGCAGCATGACATGTGTGACTTCTTCATCAGCCTTTCCCCAGCCCAATTCTTGAATAGGAACAATTTTCCCTTTACTATTCCGAGTATAACGGGGATCATCCGAAGGTACCAATCCCATATAACTCTGATAATCGCTTCTCTTAGTAATATCTCCATACCATACCGGGATCTGGTAATTATTTACCCAATCCTGTGTATTCCCTGATAATTTTCGATAAGCCGTACCTACACGACGAGCATAAATATTTCCATCTTCATCTTCCCACTGATGCAATAGATAAAGGCAAACTTCAGCCTTATCTCGTCCCGGGACATTCACCGCCTTACCAAATCCCGTAGCTTTTACCATCTGAGGCTCCATATGTAATTTATAGTCAAATTGTAAAGCTTTAGGTTTCTTTGTAAAAGGAATCCCCTGATCAAGTTTACTCTGAGGATTACTCGTATTTTTTATGGGTTCATCCATTCCTCCTAAGAAAATAGAACCGGGAGCCACGACCACAATATTCACCAATCCGATTACTTTACAAGTCTCTTTTCGTATTTCAAGACGAGCACAATACCCGTTTCCTCGCTTTTCGGGAAACACGCTCGTACTGGTTTTGACAATTCCGGCAGGACTAGCCATGACACTCGATGTAGCCCAAGGAGATTGTGCATGACGCCGATAAGGCTTATTCCCTTCAATCGTCATTGTCGGAGCTATTTCATAAATATAACGAGTATGTCCACCTAATAATGCAGACTCTTTAAGTACTCTCGTTGTCCAATGATCCATATCTCCAAAAGGAATCATCTCAACCTTCTGAGCGTTACAAATCCACCCGGCAAAAATGAAATATATTCCGATCAATAAAAATACTTTTTTCATAATTCACTTTTAATCCATATCATTTAAAAACGCAAATATATCAAGAATTAAAATAACGAATTCAACATTCATATATTTTAGATTTATCTTAATAAGAATAGAACACATTTACCGTTATTTAGACCAATCGTTCGATTCGATTTCATCTGAAATCGCTGTTCCATCCATTTTAGAAACATCCTTTTTTACAAAGAAAGCGCTGACCTCATATAACATATAAATAGGAAGAAATACGACCATTAATGTAAACGGATCTCCCGAAGGGGTAATAACAGCAGCAAGCACCAATAGACCTACAACTGCATAACGACGATATTTAGAAAAAAAAGATCGCGTCAGTAATCCTATTCCTGAAAGCATCCAACACAATAATGGCAATTCAAAAACAATCCCCATAATAAAAATCATCATCAGAAAATTATTCATATAAGAGTCGAGAGAAATTTGATTGGGGACTATCTCACTAACCTGATAACCTGCTAAGAAACGCAATGTCAGCGGAAAAACAAGCAAATATCCGACTGCAACACCGATAAAGAACATCAAATTGCCTATAATAAAAGCAAACCTCGCATTCTTTTTTTCTCGTTCATACAGCCCCGGACTGACAAAACTCCACAACTGATATATAATATACGGAAAGGCAAATACAATCGCAAGCCAAAATGAAGTACTCATATGGATAAAAAACTGCGAAGCCAACTGTATATTGATTAGATTTACATGAAAATCATCTCCGCAAAAATCAGGTAATACCGACAGATATTCGCTTATAGAAGAAAGATATGTACTCAGATTACATATAGAGCGATACAAAACAAAATCAGAAAAACAAGGAGCCAAAATAATAGAATCAAAAATATCGGTCATAAAAACAAAAAAAACAACGGCCAATACAACGACTGCTCCGAGCGATCGAAATATAACGCCGCGCAATGCCTCTAAATGATCCCAAAAGCTCATTTCTTCCATAAATAACTAAAAAAGCAAATTATAAATCAGATAAGCAAAAATAAAACGGATACAAAAAAGCGAGTAAAATATTAACTCTATGCCTGCTCTCAGAAAAAGAAAAATCTTCACATAAACTATTTTTTATCAGAATTAGAGTCTGCTGCATCTGAATTAATCTGATCTTCAACATCTTTCAAACCGTCTTTAAAATTACGGACACCTTTCCCCAAACCTTTCATCAATTCCGGTATTTTCTTACCACCAAATAATAATAAAACGACTAAAGCAATAAGAACAATCTCTCCTGCACCCAAATTTAAAAACAAAAGCGTATTCATATTTATATCATTTTTTAATTTCAGCTAAAGACAAATGTATGAAATATATTTATTATATAACAGAATAGGATTAAAAAATGATTACCTTTGCATCTGTTTTTTAGATTAATAACCATCAGAAAATAAAAAATAGAAATGAAAGCATTTGTATTTCCTGGACAAGGCGCCCAATTCGTAGGAATGGGTAAAGAGTTGTATGAAACTAACTCCGAAGCTAAAGCCTTGTTTGAAAAAGCTAATGAAATTTTAGGATTCAGAATTACCGACTTGATGTTTAACGGAACTGACGAAGATCTTCGTCAAACCAAAGTTACACAGCCGGCAATTTTTTTACACTCGGTAATTCTTGCAAAAACGATGGGTAACAAATTCTGTCCCGATATGGTGGCAGGACATTCTCTTGGAGAATTTTCAGCGTTAGTATCTGCCGGAGCTTTATCTTTCGAAGACGGTGTACGTCTTGTTTCCGCTCGTGCTCAGGCTATGCAAAAAGCATGTGAAAAAACGCCTTCTACCATGGCTGCAGTATTAGCTTTGCCTGACGAAAAAGTAGAAGAAATATGTGCCTCCGTAACAGAAGGAGTCGTTGTTCCAGCTAATTACAATTGTCCTGGGCAAATCGTTATCTCAGGTGATGAGGCCGGTATCGACGCTGCATGCGAAAAAATGCTTGCTGCCGGAGCAAAACGTGCTTTAAAATTGAAAGTCGGAGGAGCTTTCCACTCTCCGATTATGGAGCCTGCTCGTGCAGAATTAGCTGAAGCTATCCATAAAACACAATTCTTTGCACCCAAATGTCCGGTTTATCAAAATGTAAATGCAAAAGCAGAAACCAATCCTGAAACAATAAAAGAAAACCTGATTGCACAATTAACAGCACCTGTACGCTGGACGCAAACAGTGATCAATATGATTGCCGATGGAGCAACAGATTTTACCGAAGTCGGACCTGGTAGCGTATTGCAAGGTTTGGTAAAGAAAATAAATAAAGAAGTAACGACTCAAGGCATACAATAAAAATTACGTCATTACATCATAAAACCTCTTTTATTATCCAAGTGATAAAAAAGAGGTTTATTTTATATTTCAATATCACAAAAACTTTCTCAAAATGAAAAAAACGATACTTTTAATAATAGCTTTAATTACAGGTATTTATTCTGCAAACGCTCAATACAAAAAAGGCGATATAGAACTGGGAGGTGAAATATCCTACAAAGTAACCGACGGATTTCATCAATTTGCCATATCTCCAGAGGCAGAATTCTTTCTAAATGAGCATTGGGCTATCAATACCGGTATAAGTTTATTTGGGAATAATCATAAAACACGTTTCGGAATTTCTGCAGGAGTAAACTATTATCTACCGATAACTCAAAAATTATATTTTGCTCCCCGAGGAGGTTTCGATGTTGAATTTACTGAATCGAACTGGGCGATTTGTATAAAACCGAATTTAGTATATGAACTGACAGAGCATATAGCCATGAGCTTAGGAATCGGTTACATCGGCGTTGGTCAATTTGACGACAATAACAATACCTCATTCAGGATCGGAATATGTGATAATTTAGCATGGGGAATTGCTTATAAATTCTAAAAGTAACAAGTCCCAAAGAGTAGCATAAAAAGACAAAAAAATGCTTTTCATGCTACTTTTTTTACACCACAAAATTTATTTACACAATCATAAAAATAACAAACAAAAAGATAATCTGTCAAATTCTATCATTTACTCTTTAATAGACTCATTAATAGAGAGACAATAATAATTAGGGACATTCAGTAAATAGTATAAAATTAGCCAACTAATTCATACACAAAGTTTTGCGAATTAGCTGGCTTTTTTG
>ENA-USUE01000184-USUE01000184.1-human-gut-metagenome-genome-assembly--contig:-NODE-184-length-36820-cov-7.945758_pt1 | contig 36820 bp, 23 predicted proteins | sample MGYA00250060_ERZ773396 | MGnify/ENA primary metagenome ERZ773396 (study PRJEB29103, sample SAMN06111989) | human gut metagenome | biome: human gut; feature: ankylosing spondylitis patient; material...
GGATCATAACGCTTTGGTTATTCATAAAAACACTCCATATCGTAAAAAATGGAAATCTAACTAATAGTATCATAGCATAAAATATAGATGGTGCAATCATATTTATGGAATTAAAATTCTTGTTGTAACTGACAAAATTTCTCAACAACAATATCTCTTCCTTGTATCCCCAATATCATGTGCTATAATTCTCTTGAGATTAGTTACGACTAACTAAAACACCAAAAATGGCAGTTGCCAAATACGTTTTTTGAAAAAGGGGAGACTATGTCAGAGGAAGAGAAAAAATTTTTGGAGATCGTTGACCTGAAAAAAGGTTTTGGAAGTGGAGAAACACGTCAGGAAGTATTGCGCGGAATGAACTTTTCCGTGGCAAAAGGAGAGTTCTGCGTTCTGCTTGGACCGTCCGGTTCCGGAAAATCAACTTTATTAAATATTATCGGAGGAATCGACAGTGCCGATTCCGGTTACATCTCGATCAACGGCGATAAGCTCGAAGATATGAGTGAGAAGAAACTAACCCAATACCGCAGAAAACATCTCGGCTATGTATTTCAGATGTACAATCTGATCGCCAATCTGAACGTGAAGGAAAACATTGAAGTCGGAGCGTATCTTTCCGACAATGCGCTGGACATTGACGAGCTGCTTCACACGCTGGGACTTTACGAGCACAGATACAAGCTGCCGAATCAGTTGTCCGGTGGTCAGCAGCAGCGTGTTTCCATCGGTCGTGCGATCGTGAAAAACCCGGATATCCTGCTCTGCGATGAACCGACCGGCGCTTTGGATTATAACACCTCCAAAGAAATTTTAAAACTGATTGAAGATGTAAACAAAAAATATGGAAATACGATCATCATGGTAACACACAACGAGGCAATCAAGAACATGGCAGATCATGTTATAAAACTTCGTGATGGAGCCGTGCGCCACAACGAGAGGAACGAGCACAAGATTTCAGCAGCAGATCTTGAGTGGTAAGGAGTGTGGCAGTTATGAAAAAGAAAAAAATTAAAAATCCACTCATCAGACGTATTCCGCGTGAATTGCTCGGTGACTGGAAAAAATATCTTGTGGTGGCATTATTCCTGATCCTCACGATCGGCTTTGTTTCCGGTATGTATGTTGCAAATGAGAGTATGCTCGTTGCAGCAAATGAAGGCGTGACAAAATACAAGTTAGAGGATGGACATTTTGAGCTGAACAAAAAGGCAGATGAGACGTTACTCGCTGCTATCGAGACAGGAACAAAAGCGGACGTCAAACAGTATTATCTTGACAAAGCAAAAAAAGAGCTGGACGAAAAGTTGGATGAAAAGGCTTATCCGGAAGCCTACGACAAGGCATGGGATAAAATCGTAGAGGAAATTGATGATAAATATGCTGACGCAGAAGAAAAATATGAGTTAAACGATTCTGATTTTACAGAAGTTCCGGTAAAAGTATATGAGAACTTCTTCCGAAATGAGGAGGAAGATTACAACAACGACGGCGAGGCAGAAGGAAACATCCGTGTCTATGCAAAAAATGATAACGTGGATCTTGCCTGCCTGCTTGACGGAGCATTTCCGGAAAAAGCGGATGAGATCGCAATTGACCGTATGCATGCAGACAATGTCGGAGTCAAAGTGGGAGATGAGATTTCTGTCAGCGGGCAGAGGTTCAAAGTTGTCGGACTGATCGCCTATGTCAATTATGCGACACTGCATGAGAAGTCAACGGATATGATGTTTGATGCGATCAAATTCGATGTGGCTATGGTCACACAGGAAGGATTTGATAGTTTACATAAAACTGTTCATTATTCTTACACATGGAATTATGTGGATACTCCTGCAGATGAAGTGGAGCAGAAAGCAAAATCCGATGATTTCATGAAAGCACTGCTCACACAGGTTGTGTGTGCTGACATAGAGTTAGAGGACTATATGCCGCGCTATGCAAATCCGGCTATTAATTTTGCAACGGATGATATGGGTTCAGACAAAGCTATGGGTGGTGTTTTACTGGATATTTTGATCGTGATCATTGCATTTATTTTTGCAATACCACGATGGAGCGGAGATCTCAGGAAATGCTTAGCCGAAGATGTTGATGAGGATACCAGCAGCGACGGCGGAGCCGATAACACCGGCCACGTTGGGGCCCATGGCGTGCATCAGCAGGAAGTTGGAGGGGTTCTCGCTCTGGCCGACCTTCTGAGAAACACGGGCAGCCATAGGCACAGCGGAAACGCCAGCGGAACCGATCAGGGGGTTGACCTGACCGCCGGTCAGGATATACATGACCTTGCCGCAGAGAACACCGGCAGCGGTGCCGAAGGAGAAGGCGATGAGGCCCAGCACGATGATGAACAGGGTGCGGCTGTTCAGGAAGGTGTTTGCAGAGGTGGTGCAGCCAACAGACAGAGCCAGGAAGATGGTGATGATGTTCATCAGCTCATTGCCGGCGGTCTTCTGGATACGGTCCACGACGCCGCACTCCTTCATCAGGTTGCCCAGCATCAGCATACCGACCAGAACGGCGGCATCCGGCACGATGAGGGAGACGATGATGGTGACCATGATGGGGAAGATGATCCTCTCGGTCTTGGTCACGGTGCGCAGCTGCTTCATCACGACGGTACGCTCCTTTTTGGAGGTCAGGGCCTTCATGATGGGGGGCTGGATGACGGGCACCAGAGCCATGTAGCTGTAGGCCGCGACGGCGATGGAGCCCAGCAGCTCAGGAGCCAGACGGGAGGTGACGTAGATAGCGGTGGGGCCGTCTGCGCCGCCGATGATGGAGATGGCGGCAGACTGCTTCTGGGTGAAGTCCACCAGACCGGTAGCGGCCAGCAGACGAGCGCCCATGTAAGTGCCGAAGATGCCGAACTGAGCGGCAGCGCCCAGCAGCAGGCTCTTGGGGTTGGAGATCAGGGGTGCGAAGTCGGTCATGGTGCCGATGCCGAGGAAGATCAGCGGCGGGTAGATGCCCAGCTTAACGCCCATGTAGAGCATATCGGCCAGACCGCCGTTGTTCAGGATCTCGACCCACATCGGGTGCTCGAGGCCGTCACCGACAAAGTACTGCATATGGATGACGCCGCTGCCGGGGAGGTTGGCCAGGATCATGCCGAAAGCCATGGGCAGCAGGATCAGAGGCTCGAACTCTTTGACGATAGCGAGGTAGAGCAGGAAGCAGCCCACGCAGATCATCACTGCGTACAGCCAGCCGCCCGGCTCACCGAACTTGGCAAAACCGGAACTCTGGAAAATACCGACCAGAGTCTCAATAAACTGAGTCATGTTTTTCCTCCTGTGTTAAAAGGGTGCGGTGGTGTCGTTGACGCCAGCCTTGCCCCAGCCATTCTTGCCGCGGCGGACTGCCTTCAGCACATACTTGCCGTTGCCCATAGAGTAGATGGCTGCCATGATGGCTGCCACAACGTCGCCGGGGATGCCGGCCTCGACCTGCGGGGCAGCAGCCTTTGCAGGAGCGGGCGCAGCGGCCTGTTTCACAGGAGCAGCCGGTTTTGCAGCAGAAGCAGCCTTGGCAGCTGCCTTCTTGCCGTTCATGGCGTCAAAGATCTTGCCCTCCAGCGTGATGATGGCCATCAGCAGGACGAGGATCAGAAACACCAGCACCATACCGGTTATGGTAACGATCACATCATAACCTAAATCCATGGTCTTCCTCCTATTTACTTTTTTCTTTGCCGCCCGGGGGGCGGGCGGCAAAAAGCGATTTGAAGATATTATACAATATTTTCCGGGTCGATTCAACAACTATGAACAAAAATCATGTTGTTTTTCACGGTTCTGTGAACAGCGCTTCCCTCTCAGCGGCGGCCCATGCGGGGGGTGGCGTCCATGAAGCCGGTCTCCAGCTTGTCGCCCAGACGCAGGCTCATGGCCGTACCCAGCGCGACACAGTTGACGGGGTCAGGCGAGACGGTCACTTCCACCTTCAGCTCCTGGCTCAGGTACTCAGGCAGGCCGTGGAGCTGTGCGCCGCCGCCGGTGAGGACGACGCCGTTGCGGTAGATGTCGCCGGCCAGCTCCGGAGGAGTCTTCTCCAGCACCTGATGGGCGGCGGTGCCGATCTGCTCGCTCAGGCGCATGACCGGCTCGTAGAGGTCGGCGGTGGAGACATTGACACGCACGGGCAGGCCGGTGAGCAGGCTGCGGCCCTTGATCTCCATGGTCTCGTTGAAATCCGCCTTCTGGGGGCAGCAGGCCACGTTCTTTTTCAGGTTCTCAGCGGTGCGCTGGCCGATGGCGATGCTGAACTTGTTGCGCACGAACTTCAGGATCTCTTCGTCGTAGTGGTTGCCGGCCACGCGGACGCTGGTGGCCTTGACCTTGCCGCCGAGGCTCAGCACGGCGATGTCGGTGGTGCCGCCGCCGATGTCGATGATCATCCGGCCATCCGGCACGGTGATGTCGATGCCGGAGCCGAGAGCTGCGGCGATAGGCTCATCAATGAGGTAGACCTGACGCGCACCGGCGGCCATGACGGCCTCCACCACAGCGTCGCTCTCGATGCCGGTGATGGCGGCAGGCACACAGACGGCCACACGGGGTTTGACCATGTGGGAGCTGTAGACCTGATTGACGAAGCGGCAGATGAGCTCCCGGGTCATGGTGTGGTCGCTGATGACGCCATCCTTCAGCGGGAAGATGGCGGAGATGTAGTTGGGCGTGCGGCCCACCATTGCAAGGGCCTTGTCGCCGGCCTCAAGCACGCAGTTCTTGCGGGTATCCACCGCCACCACGCTGGGCTGGTTGAGCACGACGCCCTGCCCCTCCTGCGCGATGATGATGGTCGTCGTACCAAGATCGATACCGATGTCATTCTGTGCCATAATCGTGATATTTCCTTTCTCTGCTGCCCATTCTCTATTTCCATCGCCCATCTCCGGGCGCGGGTCATCAAAACACATTATAGTATAACACAGGTGTATCCAAAAAGAAACCCTTAAAGGTTCTCCTGCTCCGGCGGCAAGGCTTCTGCCAGCAGGGCGGCCAAGCCGCTATAGCGCAGGTTCTGGCGGATGTTGGACATCATCCGGTTCACCACGTCCCGCCGGCCCACCACGATGCAGAGCTTCCGCCCGCGGGTGACGCCGGTATAGAAGAGGTTGCGGTAGCACAGGCGGGGCGGCACCTGTGCCGCCGGGAGGATGACCGCCGGGAACTCGCTGCCCTGGCTTTTGTGTACCGTGATAGCATACGCAATTTCCAGCTCGTTGAGGTTCTCCGCCGGGTAGACCAGCCGCCTGTCGTCCATCCGCACCACCATGGAGCGGCTGCGCACGTCGATGGACTCCACGATGCCGATGTCGCCGTTGTAGGCACCCACACCCTGTTCCCCGCCGATGCGCTGCCACGTTATCTCGTAGTTATTGCGCACCTGCATCACTTTGTCCCCCACCCGGAAGACCCGGGCCGCGCTCTGCAGCTCCGGCTTGCCCTTCCTGGGCGGATTGAGCATGGCCTGCAGCTCCGCGTTGAGAGCCTGGGTGCCGGTGGGGCCGAGCTTCGTGGGGCAGAGCACCTGAATATCCTTCACCGGGTCGAACTGGTAGCTGCGGGGCAGACGGGTGGTCACAAGGTCGCAGACCAGCTTCTGGGCCGCGTCGCCGTCGGCTTCGAGGAAGAAGAAATCGTCCGTCTTTCCGCCCTTTTTCAGCGGTTCGCCCGAGATGATGTGGTGGGCGTTCTCCACGATGAGGCTCTGAGCGGCCTGCCGGAATATCTCGTTGAGACAGACCGTCGGCACCAGCCCGGAGCGGATGATCTCGCCGAGGATATTGCCCGGGCCGACGCTGGGCAGCTGGTCGGCGTCGCCTACCATAATAATACGGCAGCTGTACCGCAGTGCCGCAATGAGGGCCTGGAACAGCTTGACGTCCACCATGCTCATCTCGTCGAGGATAACGACGTCGCACTTGAGCAGGTTCTTGTCGTTGTGGATGAAGCTGACCACGCCGCCGGTGTAGTCCACTTCCAGCAGACGGTGGATGGTGGAGGCTTTCCGGCCCGTCAGCTCGCTCAGACGCTTGGCGGCGCGGCCTGTGGGAGCGCAGAGGGCTACCCGTTCGGCCTCGTTCTCCAGCAGCTGCAGGATGGCGTTGACCGTGGTGGTCTTGCCGGTGCCGGGGCCGCCGGTGAGGACAAGGCAGTTCTCGGTCATGGCCTTGCGGATGGCTTCCTTTTGGAGCGGCGCGTAAGCAAAGCCCTGCGCCAGTTCCAGAATCTGGATGTTCTTGTCGAGGTTTCGGGCCGTCTGCTTTCCGCGCCTGGTCAGCATGGCCAGACGGTCGGCGATGTCCTGCTCTGCGGCCAGCAGATCCGGCAGATAAATATACGGTGTGCCGTCGAACATCCGCACCTCCAGTTTCCCGGTCTGGATACAGCTGTCCAGCGCCGCCGCCAGCTTTTCGGGGGGCTGGTGGATGAAGTTCGACGCTGTTTCCAGCAGCTGCGCCCGGGGCAGACAGGTGTGGCCGTTGCCGGCGTTGTGGCGCAGGGTGCGCAGAAGGGCGGCTTCCAGCCGCTGGGCGCAGTCCCCTGCCATCTGGTAATACTGGGCGATGCTGTCGGCGTGGCGGAAGTCCAGCTGCAGCGGCTCCCCGCAGAGCAGGTAGGGGTTCTGCTGGATGGCCTGCATGGCCCCCGGCCCGAAGGTACGGAAGACTTCCATCGCCCGGCGGGGGCTGATCTCGAACTGAGCCAGATAGGCGATGAGCTCCCGCATTCCGAACATCCGCTTGAACTCCTGCTGGATGCGGTCGGCCTTGTCCGCCGAGATGCCCGGGATGAGGGTGAGCTGGGCGGGGTCGTTGGCGATCACTTCCAGCGCCGCCGCGCCGAATTTGTCAATGATCTTATCCGCCGTCCGTGCGCCGATGTAGGGCAGCGACCGGCTGGCGAGGAAAGCGTAGACGGCCTCGAGGTCTTTGGGCATATCCGTCTCGCACTCCTGTGCGTGGAACTGTCGGCCATAGGTGGCGTGGTTTTCGTACCTGCCCCGGCAGACGACGCTTTCACCGGCGTGGAGCTCTCCCACCACGCCGCACACAACGGTGACGACACCGCCGCCCGACACCTCGAACACGGTGTAGCCGTTGTCCTCGTTCAGGTAGATGATGTCCTCTACCGTGCCTTCCAGCCGTTCCAGCTCCTGCTCCATCGTCCCGCCTCCTCGTTTTGACACAACTATATATAGTATAGCGGTTTTGGGGGGATTTGTAAATACAACAAAAGCTCCCCCGAAGGGGAGCTGTAGAGATACATTTATTTTGCCAGCAGTTCATTGCGGGTAAGCCCATTCAAAACCATCGTCAGTCCGCCGTTTACTTCCGTCAGGCGGAAAGAGGCATCCTCGCCGCCTGCTGCGGCCAGAGCGTCCGTGCTGAGGGTCTGCTCACCGCCGTTCCAGCGCAGGCAGAGCTGGCGGATGCCGTTCTGGCGTAGGTCGCTGACGCGGCCTTCCAGCAGGCAGTCACTGCCGCCTGCATCTACTATCAGCAGAGCGCCCTCTTCCAGATAGCAGGCCGACACGCTGTCGGTAGGCGTCCCTTCCGGGACGGCGATGCGCACGCCGCCCCATCCGCTGACGTCAGCGTCTACCCAAACCACGCCGTTCTCCTCCGAGGCGGGCAGCGGGGTGGCATCCTTGCTGTAGTCCTCCATGACCTTACCGGTGTTATCCTTACGGGTCAGGATACCGGTAAAGTCCTTCGAAAGAAGGTCGTCGTTGGAAATTTCGCCATTCTTGCCGCCGATGGACACGTCACCGCCTGCTTCAGTAGTTACTTTAGCGTTGCCCTCGATAACAATGTCGATGGCGTCGCCCATCTTATTATTGGTATTGCCGCCACCAATGCCTGCAGCACCATTTCCAGCCTTGTCATCACGCGGGGCATATCCGCTGCCGCCGCCGATACCTGCCGCTCCACCGCCTGAATCGCTGGTAACGCTACCGCCGGTTGCGATAACCGTGCCTCCCTCGATGGTGATGTCACTGCCCTTGCCAACATTACCATACCGACCACTGAAACCGCCGCCGATACCGGCACCGGCTGCTTCGGCGTCGCCGCCGCCGGTAGCTTCCACATAGGTCTTGTCACCGCTGATGGTGATGTTGCTGCCATTGCCGCCAATGCCGCTGCCGCCGCCAATGCCTGCACCCTGTGCACCACCGTTGGCTGTTACATGAGCGCCATCGCTGATGGTAATGTTTTCGCCAGCACCCATTGCACCGCCGCCGATGCCAGCGCCATACTTGCCGCCGTTGGCGTTCACTACAGTATCTTCACCGCTGATAGAGATATTGGTGCCGCCTTTGCCATAACCTCCGCCGATGCCTGCACCCTGACATCCACTGGTGCCGTCCGGCTTCTGGCTGCCGTTGGCCGTGACATTGCCGCCGGTGATTTTGATGTCAGTTCCGCTGCCGTTAAAACCGCCACCAATGCCAGCCGCACCGCCGTTTCCTGCTTCGTTGTTGTTGCATCCGCCGGTCGCTGTGATAGTACCGCCAGTAATCTCAATGTTACTGCCGCTGTTGTTTTTTGCTCCTCCAATACCTGCACCTTGTGCGCCGCCAGTCGCCGTCAGAGAGCCTTTTTCGCCAGTATCATCCTTAATGGTCAGTGTACCCTTAGAGTCGCTGTTGTTCTTCTCGACGCCTGCGTGGTTAGCGCCGCTCTTCAGCTCGTTCTTGCCGTCCAGCTCCAGCCGGACGTTGCCGTCGCCTTCTACCTTGAGGGCGGCGTCTTTGTCCGACTTGATGCTGACGTCCTTGAGGGTCACGTCAGAGGTCTGCCCCCCCCCCCCGATTTGATCGTAACGGTGTTCTTTTCAGACTTGCCGGTGATGACAGTGTCGGTGTCCCGCACCGTTTCCTTATCACCCTGAGTGACCTTATTATAGGACTTTCCATCCTCTTCTCCGTCTGCTTCGACGGTGATGCTGCCCTCGGAAATGTCCCACGTCTTTGCATAGACCGGCAGGCCAGAAGTTACCACGATACCCGCAATGACTGCCGCAGCAACTCCGCGCCGGAGCGTATTTTTCAGTCTCATCGTATCTCTCCTTTACATCTTGGCTGCCCCGCAGGCTCTCTCCCTGCACCGGCGGCGTATTTATGTTTCGAAGATACAACTTCTGCCACATTTTGTCAAGATTTATTGCTGAAATACAACAAAAGTAGCCCTCTCAGGCGCTTACGCGCCAGCTCCCCCAAAGGGGGCAACAACGACGACCGCCGCCAGCGGCGGAAACAGGGAGGAGCTGTTGGGGCAGCGGCCAGCAAGACGCAAGCGGAGCGCAGCGGATGCTGGGAGCCGCAACCCGGGTGCGAAGCACCACTGGCGTGCCGGGCAACTCTGCGCTGACCGCTGAAAGCTCAATATGGCGTAAAAAATAGTGCCCTGCTACAGAGGGCAGCAGCTTCTAGACAAGAGCACTTTGTCAAGCTGCTGTGAATCTCTGTAGCAGGGCACTACTGTTTCCGATAAAATCAAACTTTGCTCGTCCCGCGTGGGCCTGACCGGCCTGCCAAAGGCTCTCCCTCTGGGAGAGCTGGCGAGCGGAGCGAGACTGAGAGGGCAAGGATGCTACAGAAAAAGCAAAAAGCACAGCGATAGCACCGCTCTGACAAAAGCCAGTGCCTATCGCTGTGCAGATACTCTTGGGAAGTGAGCTTGCCCTCTCCGTCATTGCTTCGCAATGCCACCTCTCCCAAAGGGAGAGGCTTGAGCGAAGTTCCCCTCAGTCCTCCATCCGCGCTGCGGCAAGCTCCTTCGTCAGCCGCTTGCGCACTGCAAAGTAGGCCGGGATGAGGAAGAAACAGGCAAAGAACCATGCCACAGGGTTGGCGATGCAAGCCGCAAAGTAGCCCCAGAGCGGCACGAACCAGAAGCCCACCATGGCACGGGCGACCATCTCGGCCACCCCCGCGAACATGGCAAGGCCGGAATAGCCCAGGCCCTGGATGGTGTAGCGGTAGATGATGAGGACAGCCAGCGGGATGTAGAACACGCTGTTCCAGAAGATGAAGCTGCGGGCATTCGCCATGATCTCCACCTCGCTGCTCTCGAGGAAGAGGCTGATAAGCGGCACATCCAGCACACGCAGGATGAGGAAGGATGCCACACTGTAGACGCAGCCAATTCCCAGCGCAGTATTGACGCCCCGGTCCACACGCTTGAGGTCGTGAGCGCCCATGTTCTGGCTGGTGTAGGTGGTCATGGCGGTGCCGATGCTCTCCAGCGGCACCGCGAGGAACTGAGCGGCCTTGCTGCCTGCGGTCTGCGCGGCCACGATGCTGCTGCCCAGACCGTTCACCGCGCCCTGCAGCACGACGCTGCCGATGGCGGTGATGCTGCACTGCAGGCCCATAGGGATGCCCATGTTGCAGAGCTTGAGGCAGTGGCTGGCGCTCAGACGTCCCTCTTCCCCGCTCCACTTCAGCTCCGGGTAGTGGCGGACGATGTAGATGAGGCTGCCGATGCCCGCTACCGCCTGACTGAACACAGTGGCGAAGGCCGCGCCGAACGCCCCCATCCGGAAGGTGAGGATGCAGAGCAGATCGAGGCCGATGTTCAGCACACTGGCCACCAGCAGGAAATAGAGAGGCCGCTTGCTGTCGCCCAGCGCGCGCATGAGGGCGCTGGTGACGTTGTACAGCAGGGTGAAGGGGATGCCACAGAAGATGGTGCGGATGTAGATGTCCGCGATGTCGATGATGTTGTCGGGGGTGTTGGTCCAGACCAGCACCGCCCGGGTCAGGGCCACCGTCACCACCGTGAGCACGACGGCGAAAAAGAGGCTGAGCCAGACGGTATTGGCGGTGTAGCGCCGCATCTCCCTGTAGTCCTTCGCGCCGAAGGTCCACGAGATGGGGATGGAGAAGCCGCAGGCGATGCCGTTGACGAAGCCCAGCACCAGATAGTTCAGGCCGCCCACGCTGCCCACCGCCGCCAGCGCATCCACGCCCACGAAACGGCCCACGATGATGGTATCCGCCAGATTGTAGAACTGCTGGAACAGACTGCCCAGCATCAGCGGCACCGCAAAGGCAAGGATGAGCCTGAGCGGGCTGCCCTGTGTCATGTCTTTTGTCATACAAAGCCCCTCCCCGGGCGGTCACTTAACATTTCTTTGCCAAATTTTTCCCGACAAAAACGCCCTGCCGGACGAGGGGCAGGACGTTTTGTGTTTCATGAGTGGTATTATACTCAGCTCATCGTGATTTTGCAAGGGGTTTGGGGCAGATTTCTTCGTACAACATTGCTATTTTCTATCGGTGGTTTTTGGTGATTGTGCGCAGGGAGCGGCAGGTCTGCCCTTGCGCAGGACCCTCCTGCTGCACTCCCTCTCAGCCCACGCTCTCAGCCTTCATAATCGTACTCCCGTACGGAGTCATAAAAGGAATTCCACCAAGCAAGATCCGGCGACTGACTGACCCTTATCCATTTTCTTATCTTCCAGTCTCCTCCCCAATCCGGCGGCTGACTGTCATCCTTGCCCGGCTTCCACACCCAGTCACCCTGACTGTCCTTTACCCATCCTCTTGCTTCCGGCTGCTGGGCGCTTGTTTCCGACGGCTGACCGCTTGTTTCCGGCTGCTGGGCCGTGGTGAGGCTGTCCGGCGAGAGAGTCGTCAGCCCGCTGAGGTCACCGACGGTACCCGTTCCCGGCTGAGTCAGCTCGGGCAGTCCGCTCAGGGAGCCGCCTTCCAGACCGGAGAGGACCGTTCCCCATTGCTTTTTCTCCTGCTTGCGGCGGGCGATCGCCTCCTCCACCCGGGCGGTCTCCTGCGCTTTCTGCTCCTCATCGCCAACGCGGTACACGAGGATCAGTTCCTTGCCGCTTTGGCGCAGGACGGTCTCATCCGAGAATGTTTTTCTATCATATCCCGTCTGCCCGACAACACGGAATTGATAACGCCCTTCATGGGACAGCTCGAGTTCGAATGCGCCATTCACGCCGACCAAGTCTTTTATCCGGGCCAGCGGAATGACCGCCTCCATCTCCCGCCCTTCCCCATCAAGGAACCGGATGCGAAGCTCATGGACCTCCTTTGCAAGCTCCCGCAGCGAGTCGCCTGTCATCCGAAAGAGTGTGCCGTGGGCATCGAAGCTCAGGACCTTGTTGACCGGGTCATACTCCGCCGTGGCCACATTACCAAGCTCCTGTGTGCCATCCGGATGGGTGATCACGCCGACGGTCTCGTACATCTGCTTCACACGGTCCGGCACCTCGCCGACCTGCACGCTTGGGGTGTCGTCCTCGTCGTCGTTGTTCTCGGTATCATCGGGCTGCTCCGGCTGGGAGGGCGTCCGCCTGTCGTAGCTGTAGTCCTCCATCTTCTTCCCGGCGGGGTCGTAGCGGGTCAGACTGCCGCCCGTCACCTTGTGGTGGTCGTCGGAGAGGGCGCTGTTGGGTATCTCGCCGACATCTCCGCCGCCGATGGCCGCAGTTTTGCCGCCGGTGCTTGCGCCCGCCTTGGCCTCCACCTCGGCGTCGCCGGAGATATAGATGTGATTGGGGTTGCTGGGTGCGTTCGGGTCTATCTCGTCTTTCTCCGTACCCGCGCCGTCGCCGATGCCGGCCGCACCGGTGCGGAAGGATTCCAGATTTTTATTCGCATTGCCGCCCGTGGCCGACACCTTGCCGCCGGAAATTTCGATGTCGTGGCCTATGCCGTACACACCGCCGCCGATACCGGCAGCACCCTCGCCGCCCTCGGCCTTTATCGTGCCGCCGGTGATCTCGATGTTTCCGGCACCGCTTTCGTGCTTTCCGCCGATGCCTGCGCCGGCGCCGCCCGCAGCGGTGAGGGAGCCGTCTTTGCCCTTGTCGTCCTTGATAGTCAGCTTGCCGGAGATGGTTTTGCCATCTTCAGACCTTTCATCGTTCTTCTCAAGACCCGCATTTTTGCTGCCGCTCTTCAGCTCGTTTTTGCCGTCCAGCTCGATGGTGGCATCGTGGTCGCCCTTCACGGTGACGGCGGCATTGCTCTCCCGGACAGGGCTGTCACCGCCGCCATCCACCTCGGCCTTGTCGCTGCCATCCACCTCGGTCTTGTCGCTGACGTCCCCCTCGGCCTTGCCGCTGCCATCCACCTCGGCCTTGCCGCTGACGTCAATTTTCAGGTCGTCGAAGGTGACGTCCACGTTGCCCTTGGAGGTGTCGATGGTGACGGTATGCTCCTTCGACTTGCCGGTGATGACGGTCTCCCCCTCATCCTTCTCGAAACCCTTGTCGCCCTGCTTGACCTCGTTATAGTTTCCGCTTTCATCGCTCGCACCTTTGACCGTAATGTCACCGCTAGCGATGTCCCATGTTTTCGCATAGACCGGGATGCCGGAACTCACCACGATGCCTGCGATGACGGCGGCGGCCACGCCCCGCCGGAGTGCGCTTTTCAGTCTCATAGTACGTCTCCTTTCGTTCTGTGTATCATGCAATGCCGTCGCTACGGCTCAGGCTCTCCTTTAAGATGCTTATTTCTTTGGGCTGCCCCAAGTCCTCCGGTATCCAGATCTTTATCTCCCCCTGGGTATCCGGCTGGTCGTCCCAGTCGTCACTAAGGTCGGTATAGCGCCGCAGGTCACTCTCCAACGGATTGATATACTTTTTGCGCTCCGTGCCGGAGGGTTCGACCAGAACGAGCAGTGGCTTCTTATCCTCCTCGGGAGCGATGTCCTCAAATCGGGAAGCCAGCTGTTTCAGGGACTCCTCAAGCCCGATTCTCGGCGTTTCCGTTCTCGCAGGCTCGAGCCACCAATCCAAACTCGGGCGGTCGTCCCTTTTTTTCGCAAATTGGAAGCCCATCTCCAGCTCTTGTTTCCGTAATTCGTCGAGTTCGCGTCTGAGCTCTTCACTCGTTTTTTGCTCTACCGTTTCCTCTCTCGCAGGCTCGAGCCACCAATCCAAACTCGGGAGGTCGTCCCTTTTTTTCGCGAGTTGGAAGTCCATCATATCCAGCTCTTGTTTCCGTAATTCGTCGCGTTCACGTCTGAGCTCTTCACTCGTTTTTTGCTCTACCCCTTCGTGGGTCAATATCAGCCGCTCCTGCGGCTCTGGCGTCTGCACCGGCACCCACTTCTGATAGCGCTCCGACAGGTCATCCCGCGTTTCGCCGTCCAGCCGGAGGCTGATGTCCTCCCTGTTCTGCTTCAGCTCCACGTCAGCGTCCTCGCCCGCCGCGTCGGCCATCTTGTCCACGCTATAGTGGGTCATGGTGTCCTCATAGCGGAAGAAGATGTCCTCCACGCCGTCCTCCCGGAGGCTGGAGATGTCGGTGGTGACGGTGGAGCGGGGAGCGGCGCTCTCAATAAGCACCACATCCCCCGGGGTGAGATCCGCTCTGGCGTCGGCGGCCTTTACGCTGCCGAACACGGGGACGATGCCGCTCTCCGCGACCCCCGCAGGGTCCAGCCGCCGGATGGTGACCCGGCTGGAAAAGAAGCCGCCCACCACCATGCCGCCGGGCAGGGGCTCGGGGGCGTTCTCCTGTGCCGGGGGCGGGACGTCATCATCGTCGTCGTCCGGCTGGGGCGTGGGGGTGGAGGTGTAGTCGTAGCCCATCCCCTCCATCACGGTGCCGTCCGCGTTCAGACGGGTCAATCGTCCTCCCGTCACCTTGTGTTCCTCGTCAGAAAGGTTCTCTGTGGGTACTTCGCCGTACTTTCCGCTGATGGCCGGGGCCTTGGCGTCCAACATTTGGCTCCTCCCCGCCTTGGCCGTCACCTCGGCGTCGCCGCAGATGATGATGTTATTGGGGTTGCTGGGCGGTGTATCCTGGTCTATCTCAGGCTGCTGCGCACCTACACCGTCGCCGATGCCGGCCGCTCCTGCGCCGCCCACAGCCTCGATGGTGCCGCCCCGGATGGTGATGCTGCTGCCAGTACTCCCGATGCCTCCGCCGATGCCTGCGCCGTCGTCGCCGCCCTCAGCGGTGAGGGAGCCGTCCTTGCCGTTGTCGTCCTTGATGGTCAGGGTGCCCTCCGACTCATGTTTGTTCTTCTCGAGGCCTGCATTGCCGCTGCCGCTCTTCAGCTTGTTGTCACCGTCCAGCTCGATGGCGGCATCGTGGTCGCCCTTCACGGTGACGGCGGCTTTGCCCGCATCGACTGGGCTGTCATCGCTGCCATCCCCCTCCTTCTTGCCGCTGACGTCAATTTTCAGGTCGTCGAAGGTGACGTCCACTTTGCCGCCGGAGGTGTCGATGGTGACGGTGTGCTCCTTCGACTTGCCGGTGATGACGGTCTCCCCCTCATCCTTCTTGAAATCCTTGTCGCCCTGCTTGACTTTGTTATAGTTTCCGCTTTCATCGCTCGCACCTTCGACCGTGATGTCGCCGTCGGCGATGTTCCACCGGGCCGCATAGGCCGGGATGCCGGAGCTCACCACGATGCCTGCGATGACGGCGGCGGCCACGCCCCGCCGGAGTGCGCTCTTCAGTCTCATAGTCTGTCCTCCTTTGGTCTGTTTGTCGTTCGAGAACCGGTCTTTTCTGATACAAATTTACCAAAAAATCGAGAGGACGTCAACAAAATCTGCGCGAATCGTGGTGTTTTCGGCGTGAATAGCCCTCTCAGGCGCTGACGCGCCAGCTCTCCCAGAGGGAGAGCCATTGGCAGGCCGGTCAACTTCCTACTAGACGCCTGAGGCGTAATATGGCGTAAAAGGGCGGGCCTTGCTACAGAGGGCAGGCTCGTCTTTGTACAACCTCTCCGTCACGCCTGCGGCGTGCCACCTCTCCTTGTAGGAGAGGCTTTGGCAGACCGGGCCACTTTCCGCTGACCGCTGAAAGCTCAATATGGCATAAAAAATAGTGCCCTGCTACAGAGATTCACAGCAGCTTGACAAGGGATATTGTCCCGAAGCTGCTGCCCTCTATAGCAGGGCACTACTGTTTACGATAAAATCAAACTTTGCTTGCCCCGCGCGGGCCTGACCGACACGCCAGTGGCTCCCCCTCTGGGGGAGCTGTCACGCCTGCGGCGTGACTGAGAGGGCTATTCCGCGTAGTGCGCCAAAAACTGCTTGGTGCGCTCCTCCTGGGGGTGGTCGATGAGCTGGCGGGCCGGGCCTTCCTCCACCACGACGCCGCCGTCCATGAACAGGATGCGGTCGGCCACGTCCCGGGCGAAGTGCATCTCATGGGTGACGATGATCATGGTGGTCTTTCGGTCGGCGAGGTCCCGCAGAACACGGAGGACTTCGCCGGTCAGCTCCGGGTCGAGGGCGCTGGTGGGCTCATCGAAGCAGAGGATGTCCGGGTGGAGCGCCAGTGCGCGGGCGATTGCCACCCGCTGCTGCTGACCGCCGGAGAGCTGGTGGGGGTAGTGGCCCGCCCGCTCCGACAGGCCCAGCTGGGCCAGCAGGTCACGGGCCTGTGCTTCCAGCTGGACGTGGATGGCCTTTTTGTTGGCCTTGTAGTCGGGCTGCTCCTTTGCCAGAAGCTCCCCCGCCAGCATCACGTTTTCCAGCGCGGTGTACTGAGGGAAGAGGTTGAAGTTCTGGAACACGAGGCCGAAGTGGAGGCGCTTTTTCCGCACCTCGCTCTCCCGCTGGGTGGCAGGGTCGGCGGCGTCCCACATGGTCTCGCCGTTCACCCTGATGACGCCGGTGTCGGGACGCTCAAGGAAATTCAGGCAGCGCAGCAGCGTCGTCTTTCCTGAGCCGGACGAGCCGATGATCGCCAGCGCCTCGCCCTGTTCCAGTGTGAGCGAGATGTCCTTGAGAACTTTCGTCTCGCCGAAATTCTTCCCGATGCCAGAGGCTTCGAGTAATGCCATAATTCAGTATCCTCCTTAGCAGCGGAAATAGTCCATCTTTTTCTCGGCCCAGTCCAGCAGCAGGGTAAGTGCGCCGACAAAGACGAGGAAGAAGATCGCGGTGGAGAACAGCGGCCAGATAAGGCCCTTGGCGCTGTACTCCTTTGCCATCATGATGATCTCCTTGTTGGCGATGACGTTCGCCAGCGAGGTATCTTTCACCAGCGTGATGACCTCGTTGCCCATCGGGGGCAGGATGCGCTTGACGACCTGCAGGAGCGTGACCTTGAAAAAGATCTGGCTCCTGGTCATGCCAAGCACCTGACCGGCCTCGGTCTGGCCTTTCGGCACATCCTCGATGCCGCCGCGGTAGATCTCAGAGAAGTAGCAGGCGTAGTTGATGGCGAAAGCCACCACCGCCGCCACCAGACGGCCCGAAGAGCCGGAGGGCCAGGGGTTGGTCATGCCCAGCAGGCCGGGGCCAAGGTAGATGACGATGATCTGGAGCATCAGCGGCGTGCCGCGGATGACCCACACGAAGGTCTTGACGACGCCCCGCAGCGGTGCGCACCGGCTCATGGAGCCAAAGGCCACCACAAGGCCCAGCGGCAGCGAAAACAGCAGGGTCAGAAAGAACAGCTCACAGTTGAGCGCGAATGCGCCGGTCAGACGCTCCAAAATCACAGTCACAGAATCACTACACCTATCCGTTTATAATGTAAGTTACTCAGCCAGAGTCAGGCCGTACTTGTCGGCCAGAGTCTGCATGGTGCCGTCAGCCTTCAGCTCGTCGAATGCGTTGTCCACAGCCTCGGCCACGTCGCTGCCCTTGCGGAAGGCCACGCCGTACTCCTCGACATTCAGCTCATCCACCATCTTGAGGTTTGCGTAATCGGTACCCTCGCCGATCATGGCCGAGGCCAGAGTCAGGTCGAGGATGGCGGCGTCAGCGGTACCGGCGGCGACTTCCATCAGGCAGTCGGTCTGAACAGCCTTGGAGATGAAATCAGCCTGAGACAGGTCAGCGTTCTCGGTGATGGTGGTCTCACCGGCAGAGCCGGCCTCGGCCACCACGGTCTTGCCGATGAGGTCGGCGGTGGAGGTGTAGTCGGTGCCGTCCTTCACCACCACGACCTGGGCGTTCTTGACGTAGGGCTTGGTGCAGGCCATGTTCTCCTCGCGGTCATCGGTCAGGGTCAGGCCGTTCCAGATGCAGTCGATGCTCTTTGCAGCCAGCTCGGTCTCCTTGGTGTCCCAGTTGATCTCCACGAACTCCGGCTCGACACCCAGCTTCCCGCAGACGGCAGTAGCTAGCTCGGTGTCGAAACCGGTGAAGTTGCCGTCGGCGTCGGTGTAGTTCATCGGCTCATAAACGGTGTAGCCGATGACCATCTTGCCGTTGGACTGGATATAAGCCAGGTCGCTGTCAGCGGCCACGGAGCTTGCCGGGGCGGCAGAGGCGGCAGCAGAAGAAGCAGCTGTGGAAGTGGATGCAGAGCCGCCGCAGGCGGCAAGGCTCAGCGCCATCGCACCGGCCAGAAAAGCAGATACCAGACGTTTCATATACAAATTCCTCCCTCAGTTTCAGCAGAAGCGGCCAGATTCAGCAGAAGCGGCGCTTCGTTTTACCGCTTTACCATGCTAAATTGTTAAACTGTGACTATAGAATAGCGCGTTTTGCCCCGTTTGGCAAGAGGAAAACCGATTTTTTCGCGTTTTGCCCGCAGACCGCCCCTTTCCGATGGGGTTTTCGGTGTATTTGTACAAATGACAGGGTGCGTAGCTTTCCCTCTTCGCCAGAGGCTCCCCTACTAGGGGAGCTGTTGAGCGACAGCGAGACTGAGAGGTTGTACGAAGGTGAGCCTGACCGTGAGCCGCAGCGGAACAGAACCTCTCCGTCACGCCTGCGGCGTGCCACCTCCCCTATCGAGGGGAGGCATTGGCAGGCCGGTCAGGCCCACGCGGGACGAGCAAAGTTTGATTTTATCGGAAACAGTAGTGCCCTGCTACAGAGGGCAGCAGCTTCGGGACAATATCCCTTGTCAAGCTGCTGTGAATCTCTGTAGCAGGGCACTATCTTTTGCGTTATTTGAAACTTTCAGCGTCCAGCGCAGAGCTGCCCGGCCTGCCAAGGGCTCCCCTATCAGGGGAGCTGGCAAAGCCGGCAGGCTTTGACTGAGAGGTTTTAACGGAACAGCATTCTAAACAAAAAGAGCCGCCTTCGCGGATACTCTCCACAAAAGCGGCTCTCATATTTACTTTAAGAGAACTGTGACGGGAAGCTTACTGCCGTGCGGCAGCTGCCAGCTCAGCGGCGACCTCGGCGTCGCGCTCTTCCTCACGGCGCTTCAGATCCTCACGCACCTCCGGGAGACCGGTACCTGCGGGGATGAGCTTACCGATGATGACGTTCTCCTTCAGACCGGCCAGCGGATCGACCTTGCCCTTGATGGCGGCCTCGGTCAGCACGCGGGTGGTCTCCTGGAAGGAGGCGGCAGACAGGAAGGACTCGTTTGCCAGAGCAGCCTTGGTGATGCCCAGCAGCACCTGCTGATACTCGACCAGCTTGATACCCTGCTCACCGGCGTCGATGCGCTTCTGCAGCTCGGCATTGATATTCTCGACTTCCAGACGGTTTGCCAGAGCACCGCCGATGAGGTCGGAAGAACCGGAGTCGGTCACGCGGACCTTGCGGCACATCTGACGGACGATGACCTCGATATGCTTATCGTTGATCTCAACGCCCTGCAGACGGTAGACCTTCTGGACCTCGCTGATGAGGTAGTTCTGAACATCGCTCAGACCCTTGATGGCCAGGATGTCCTGAGGATACAGGACGCCTTCACGGGTGATGATGTCGCCCTTCTCCACGCGGTCGCCCGGCATCACACGTGCGTGCTGGGTGAACGGGATGGAGTAGCTCTTGACGACCTCAGCGCCGTTCTCGTCCTTGCCAGTGACCTTGACGACGACGTTCTTCTTGGTATCGTCGTGAGAGACGACACCGGAGATCTCGCTCATGATGGCCATGCTCTTGGGACGGCGGCTCTCGAACAGCTCCTCGACACGGGGAAGACCCTGAGTAATATCTTCAGCAGATGCGATACCGCCGGTATGGAAGGTACGCATGGTCAGCTGAGTACCGGGCTCGCCGATGGACTCTGCAGCGATGACACCGATGGACTCGCCCAGCTGGACGGGCTCACCGTTTGCCATATCGCTGCCGTAGCAGTGTGCGCAGACGCCGATCTTGGCGCGGCAGGTCAGCAGGCTGCGGATCTTCAGCTTGGTGATGCCTGCGGCCTCGATGTCGTTTGCATCGTAGAGGTCGATCATCTTGCCTTCGGGAACGATGACCTTGCCGGTGACGGGGTCGAGGACATCGCCCACGGCATAACGGCCGATGATACGCTCACGGAAGCTCTCGATCTTCTCCTTGCCCTCGTGGATCTCGGAGACCCACAGGCCGTCGGTGGTGCCGCAGTCGATCTCGCGGACGATGACTTCCTGAGAGACATCGACCATTCGACGGGTCAGGTAGCCGGAGTCAGCGGTACGCAGAGCGGTATCGGCCAGACCCTTACGAGCGCCGCGAGCAGAAACGAAGTATTCCAGAATATTCAGACCTTCGCGGTAGTTCGCACGAATGGGCATCTCGATGGTCTTACCGGCAGTGTTTGCCAGCAGGCCGCGCATGCCGGCCAGCTGCTTGATCTGGTTCATAGAACCACGAGCACCGGAGTCTGCCATCATGAAGATCTCGTTGTCCTCGGGCAGGTTTGCCGCCAGAGCCTTGGAGACCTTATCGGTGGTAGCCTGCCAGATGTTGATGGTCTGGGAGTAGCGCTCGTTCTCGGAGATCAGGCCGCGGTTGAACAGCTTGCTGACCTGAGAGACCTGCTTGTCGGCGTCGGCGATCAGCTCGTCCTTCTGGGGCGGGATGACAGCGTCACAGACAGCGACGGAGATCGCAGACAGCGTAGAGTACTTGTAGCCCTGTGCCTTGATGGCGTCCAGCATCTTTGCACACTTGCGGCTGCCGTTGCGGGTCATGCAGCGGGAGATGATGTCAGGCAGGGTCTTCTTGGTCACGCGGAAGCTGACCTCGTACTCCAGCCAGTGCTCAGGGTCGGTGCGGTCGATATAGCCCAGATTCTGAGGCACGGGGTTGTTGAAGATGATGCGGCCGACGGTGGCGTCCACCAGACCGGTACGCTCCACGCCGTCGATGACCATGGTGCGGCGCACCTTGATGGGTGCGTGCAGGGTGACGATGTGCTCAGCATAAGCCATCAGAGCCTCGTTCTCATCGCGGAACACCTTGCCTGCGCCCTCTTCGTTCTCACGAACGGTGGTCAGGTAGTAGCTGCCCAGGATCATATCCTGCGTAGGAACGGTGACAGGTGCGCCGTCAGAGGGCTTCAGCAGGTTGCCGGAAGCCAGCATCAGCATCTTGGCCTCGCGGCAGGCATCCTCGCCCAGGGGCAGATGGACTGCCATCTGGTCGCCGTCGAAGTCGGCGTTGAATGCGGTACAGGCCAGGGGGTGCAGCTTGATGGCACGGCCCTCGACCAGCACGGGGTTGAATGCCTGGATGCCCAGACGGTGCAGGGTAGGTGCGCGGTTCAGCAGGACGGGGTGGCCCTTGATGACAGTCTCAAGGCTGTCCCAGACCTCGGGCTTTGCGCGCTCGACCATCTTGCGGGCAGACTTGATGTTGTTGGCAACACCCTTCTCGACCAGGTCCTTCATGACGAAGGGCTTGAACAGCTCCAGAGCCATCTCCTTGGGCAGACCGCACTGGTCCATCTTCAGCTCAGGGCCGACGACGATAACGGAGCGGCCAGAGTAGTCAACACGCTTGCCCAGCAGGTTCTGACGGAAGCGGCCCTGCTTGCCCTTCAGCAGATCGGAAAGGCTCTTCAGTGCGCGGTTGTTGGGGCCGGTGACGGGACGGCCGCGGCGGCCGTTGTCGATGAGGCTGTCAACTGCTTCCTGCAGCATACGCTTCTCGTTGCGCACGATGATGTCAGGAGCGCCCAGCTCCAGCAGGCGGCGCAGACGGTTGTTGCGGTTGATGACGCGGCGGTACAGGTCATTCAGGTCGGAGGTGGCGAAGCGGCCACCGTCCAGCTGGACCATGGGGCGCAGGTCAGGCGGCAGCACGGGCAGCACGTCCATGACCATCCACTCGGGGCGGTTGCCGGAAACGCGGAAAGCCTCGACGACTTCCAGACGCTTCAGGATACGCACCTTCTTCTGGCCGGAGGACTTCTCCACCTCGGCAGTCAGCTCAGCGCTGAGCTGGTCGAGGTCGATCTCCTTCAGCAGGTCCTGAACGGCCTCAGCACCCATCGCAGCCTCGAACTCGTCGCCGTAGCGCTCGCGCATCTCGCGGTACTCTTTCTCGGTCAGCAGCTGCTTCTTTTCCAGCGGGGTCAGGCCGGGATCGGTGACGATATAGCTTGCAAAGTAGAGGACCTTCTCCAGCAGGCGGGGGCTGATGTCCAGCATCAGGCCGATGCGGCTGGGGATGCCCTTGAAGTACCAGATGTGGCTCACAGGAGCGGCCAGCTCGATGTGGCCCATACGCTCACGGCGGACCTTGGCCTTGGTCACCTCGACGCCGCAGCGGTCGCAGATCTTGCCCTTATAACGGATGCGCTTATACTTGCCGCAGTGGCACTCCCAGTCCTTGGTAGGTCCAAAAATGCGCTCGCAGTACAGACCGTCGCGCTCCGGCTTCAGGGTGCGGTAGTTGATGGTCTCAGGCTTCTTCACCTCGCCATAGCTCCAGTTGCGGATCTGGTCAGGAGAGGCAAGGCCGATTTTGATCGAATCGAAGACGTTGTTTTCCATGAAACGAACCCTTTCTTAATCTTTATAGTCTCGATGATAACAGTTGACGTTGGAAGACCCGCTGCCCTCCCCTGCCCTGCGGCGGCAGCACGCGCGCCGCGCAGGGAAACACAGCTTTCTCAAAGGGGCCTTATTATTCGTCGATGTTCACTTCGTCAGAAGCGGACTCTGCAGCGGCAGAGTTGTCATCCTCCAGCACGGAGGGATCATCGAAACCAGCATCGGCGTCCTTGATGGTGTAATCGTTCAGCAGCTCGTTCTCGTTGGCGACAGTCTCGGTGCCGGCAACATCACGCATATCGAAGCCGGTCTCTTCGTCGTCGAAGTTCTGGCGCATGTCGATCTCGTTGCCTTCCTTGTCCTGGACCACGACGTCCAGACCCAGAGACTGCAGTTCCTTGAGCATGACGCGGAAGGACTCGGGGATGCCCGGCTGCGGGATGGGCTCGCCCTTGACGATGGCCTCGTAGGTCTTGACACGGCCCTCGACGTCATCGGACTTGACGGTCAGGATCTCCTGCAGGGTGTAAGCGGCACCGTAAGCTTCCAGAGCCCAGACCTCCATCTCGCCGAAGCGCTGGCCGCCGAACTGGGCCTTGCCGCCCAGAGGCTGCTGGGTGACCAGAGAGTAGGGGCCGGTGGAACGGGCATGGATCTTATCGTCAACGAGGTGATGCAGCTTGAGGTAGTACATATAACCGACGGTAACGCGGTTATCGAACTTCTCACCGGTACGGCCATCGTAAACGGTGGTCTTGCCGTCGCGGTCCAGCTCGATCTTGGAGAAGTCGATGATGTGGCCCTTCTCGCCCATCAGCTTGGGGAGCTTGGTGGGATATGCAGGAGCATTCTCGCCGTGCCACATCTCGCGGGCGGTATCGAAGGTATCGCCGATGTCAGCCTCGCGGGCGGAGTCGAAGACGGGGGTCATGACCTTGATGCCGCAGGCCTTGGCAGCGTAGCCCAGGTTGACTTCCAGCACCTGACCGATGTTCATACGGGAAGGAACGCCCAGGGGGTTCAGCACGATGTCCAGCGGGGTGCCGTCGGGCAGGTAGGGCATATCCTCCTGCGGCAGGATGCGGGAAACGACACCCTTGTTGCCGTGACGGCCTGCCATCTTATCGCCGACGCTGATCTTGCGCTTCTGAGCGATGTAGCAGCGGACGACCTCGCGCACACCGGGCTGCAGCTCGTCGCTGTTCTCCGGGGTGAAGACCTTGACGTCCACGATGATGCCGTACTCGCCGTGAGGCACACGCAGAGAGGTGTCACGCACCTCGCGGGCCTTCTCGCCGAAGATGGCACGGAGCAGGCGCTCCTCAGCGGTCAGCTCGGTCTCACCCTTCGGGGTGACCTTGCCGACCAGAATATCACCGCTCTTGACCTCGGCGCCGATGCGGATGATGCCGCGCTCGTCCAGGTCCTTCAGAGCATCCTCAGAGACGTTGGGGATGTCGCGGGTGATCTCTTCGGGTCCCAGCTTGGTGTCGCGGGACTCGGTCTCATATTCCTCAATGTGGATCGAGGTGTAAACGTCCTCACGGACGATCTTCTCGTTCAGCAGGACGGCGTCCTCGTAGTTGTAGCCCTCCCAGGTCATGAAGCCGATGAGGGCGTTCTTGCCCAGAGAGATCTCGCCGTTGCGCATTGCGGGGCCGTCGGCCAGCACCTGACCGGCCTTGACGTTCTCGCCCACCTCGACGATGGGGCGCTGGTTGATGCAGGTGCCTGCGTTGGAGCGGGCAAACTTGACCAGAGAATAGTTGTCCACGACGCCCTGAGCGTTGCGCACCTCGACATGGTCAGCGTCCACCTTCTCAACGATGCCGTCGTTCTTTGCCAGAACAGCGGTGCCGGAGTCGGTAGCAGCCTTGTACTCCATACCGGTAGCAACGATGGGCTGCTGGGTGACCATCAGAGGCACTGCCTGACGCTGCATGTTGGAGCCCATCAGAGCACGGTTACAGTCATCGTTCTCCAGGAAGGGGATGCAGGCGGTAGCGACAGAGACCATCATGCGGGGCGAGACGTCCATATAATCGACCTTCTCGGCGTCGATCTCCAGAATGTCGTCGCGGCGGCGGGCAGAAACGCGGGCGCGCTTGAAGTGCTTGGTCTCGTCCAGAGGCTCGTTGGCCTGAGCAACGACGTACTCGTCCTCGACGTCAGCGGTCATATACTCGACCTCGTCGGTGACGACCTGGTCGATGAGGCGGCCCTTCTCGTCGTAGGTCTTCTTGACCTTGCGGTAAGGAGCCTCAACGAAGCCGTACTCATTGATCTTGGCGTAGGATGCCAGATAGGAGATCAGACCGATGTTGGGACCTTCAGGAGTCTCGATGGGGCACATACGGCCATAGTGGCTGTAGTGGACGTCGCGGACCTCGAAGCCTGCGCGGTCACGGCTCAGACCGCCGGGGCCCAGAGCAGACAGACGGCGCTTGTGGGTCAGCTCAGCCAGAGGATTGTTCTGGTCCATGAACTGGGACAGCGGAGAGGAACCGAAGAACTCCTTGATGGCGGCGACCACAGGACGGATATTGATGAGGGCCTGCGGAGTGATGACGCTCTGGTCCTGGCTCTGCAGGGTCATCCGCTCACGGATGACGCGCTCCATGCGGGAGAAGCCGATGCGGAACTGGTTCTGCAGCAGCTCACCCACGCTGCGGATGCGGCGGTTGCCCAGATGGTCGATGTCATCGGTGGTGCCGATGCCGTGGCCCAGGCCGTTCAGATAGTTGATGGAAGACAGGATGTCGGTCACGGTGACGGTGCGGCCGATGAGCTGGTCGTGGTTGCGGCGCAGCAGCTCCTTCTGCTCTTCCACATCCGAAGTGGTGTCGAGGATCTTCTTGATCTCCTCAAAGGAGCAGCGCTCGTTGATGCCACACTCCTTGACATCGAAGGAGAAGAAGCCCTGAGCGTCAACACAGCCATTGGTGATGACCTTGACCTTCTTGCCCTCGACGTTCAGCACGACGACATTGACGCCGGCGTTGTCAGCGGCCTCAGCCAGCTGACGGGTGATCTTGGCATCCTTCTCGATGAGCAGTTCGCCGGTCAGAGGAGCGACGACGTTCTCGGCGGCGATGTGGTTCATGATGCGGCGTGCCAGAGACAGCTTCTTGTTCATCTTATAGCGACCGAACCGGGACAGATCGTAGCGGCGGGGGTCGAAGAAGAGCATATTGAGCTGGCTGGTAGCGGACTCCACCGTGGGAGGCTCACCGGGGCGCAGCTTGCGGTAGACTTCCAGCAGGCCTTCCTCGGTGTTCTTGGTGGTATCCTTTTCCAGAGTAGCAAGGATGCGCTCATCCTCGCCGAAGTAGTTCAGGATATCCTCGTTGGAAGACAGGCCCAGTGCGCGGCAGAGCACGGTGACGGGCAGCTTGCGGTTCTTATCGATACGGACATAGAACACGTTGGAAGCGTCGGTCTCGTACTCCAGCCAGGCGCCGCGGTTGGGGTTCATGGTGGCGCTGTACAGGTCGTTGCCCACCTTATCGTGATCATGGCCGTAGAATACGCCGGGAGAACGGACCAGCTGGCTGACGATGGCGCGCTCTGCACCGTTGATGACAAAGGTGCCGGCGTCGGTCATCAGGGGGAAGTCGCCCATGAAGATCTCCTGGTCCTTCACCTCGCCGGTCTCCTTGTTCAGCAGACGGGCGGTGACGCGCAGGGGTGCTGCATAGGTCACGTCGCGCTCTTTGCACTCTTTGATGCTGTACTTGGGCTCTTTATCGAGACGGAAGTCCACGAAGCTCAGTGCCAGATTGCCGGTGTAGTCCTCAATGGTGCCGATGTCGTGGAAGACCTCTTTCAGGCCCTCGTCCAGGAACCACTGATAAGAGTTCTTCTGGACCTCGATGAGGTTCGGCATACTGATGACTTCGTCGATGTGGGAGAAGCTCATGCGCTCGGTCTTGCCGAGCTTGACGGGCTTGACTTTCATCATAAAATCAACCACTCCTTACTTTTATACTCTACGGATGTTGCAAAATGCAGGTCGAATTTGAGCAGACACACATAATTCGGCCTGCACCGCGCGCAGAAGTCCGGCGTTTTGCACAAACTTTTCGGTAGGACCCGTTCCGCTCATGCTGCGCAAACTCCCTTTTTGGCGCACTAGGCCATTATGTGATACTAATGCAGTATACACCCTGAAACCCCTGTTGTCAAGCCATTTTTCCGTTTTGAGGCAAAAAATTTCCCGGACGCCCTCTTTTATCGGACACCCGGGAACGTGTATGCTTTGCGCGATTTTGGGGTTGATTTTTTTGTTTTTTACGTTCCAGACAAAAACACCCTTGTGCATTTTGTCACCATTTACTCTTGCAATCCGGTTTATTCATCCAGATAATCCCGCAGGCGCTTGGCCCGGCTGGGGTGGCGGAGCTTGCGCAGGGCTTTGGCCTCGATCTGGCGCACCCGCTCCCGGGTGACGTTGAACTCCCGGCCCAGCTCTTCCAGCGTCCGGGCGCGGCCATCCTCCAGACCGAAGCGGAGGGCGATGACCCGCTCTTCCCGGGGCGTCAGGCTCTTGAGCACATTCATCAGCTCCCGGCGGAGCAGCTGCCGCCCGGCCTCGTCGGCAGGGACGCCTGCCTCATCATCCTGGATGAAGTCCTCGAGGTGGGCGTCCTCTTCCTCCCCCACCGGCGTCTCGAGGCTGATGGGGTCCTGAGCCAGCTGTATCAGCTCCCGCACCCGGGCGGGCTCCATGTCCAGCTGGGCGGCGATCTCCTCGGCGGTGGGCTCCCGGCCTGTGCGGCGCAGCAGCTCTCCTGCCGTCTTCTTCACCCGGTTGATGCTCTCCACCAGATGCACCGGGATGCGGATGGTGCGGCCCTGGTCGGCGATGGCCCGGGTGATGGACTGGCGTATCCACCAGGTGGCGTAGGTCGAGAACTTGAAGCCCCGGTCCGGCTCGAACTTCTCCGCCGCCTTCATCAGGCCGAGGTTGCCTTCCTGGATCAGATCGAGGAAGGGCAGGCCCCGCCCGGCATACCGCTTTGCCACCGAGACGACGAGGCGGAGGTTCGCTTCGCTGAGACGGCGGCGGGCGTCCTCGTCCCCTGCCTGCGCGGCACGGGCAAGGGCGGCTTCCTCTTCCGCCGAGAGCAGCGGCACCCGGCCGATCTCTTTCAGATAGGTCTTCACCGGGTCGTCCAGCGCCACGCCTTCGGCGGACAGCTCATGCTCGAGCTTTCCGATCTGCTCTTCGTCCAGAAGCGGCAGCTCTGTCTCTTCCTCGGCTACCTGCACGCCCCGCGTCTCCAGTGCGGCATACAGCTCATCCAGCCCCGCCGGGTCGAAGTCCTGCTCTTCCATGGCACGGCTCACCTGCTCGGGCGTCAGGACATGGCGGCGGGCGCGTCCCGCCAGCATCTTCGCCATTTCTTCCGTCTGTGACATTTTCTGCATCTGTGCTTCTCCTTCCGGCCCCAGCCGGTGGAGAGATCAGACCGAATCTTCTGCGTCAGCAGTTCCCTGCTTTTGTTCCCGCATCGACTGGAGATACTGTTCAATATCGTTGGTTGACATACTGGCGGCGCGGCTGGCCACAGGGGTCCCCCGGGCGATGCGTTCCAGATAGAGCTTGATGTCCTCCGGCGTACAGTTCACATCGCTGTATTGTGCCGCAAGACGGCTCAATTCATTCAGAGCTTCCTCGCTGACAAAGGCCCGCAGGGTGGCGAGGCTCACCTCCACCCCCTGCTCCCTGCAGCGGAGCATGGCTTCGTACAGCTCCTTCTGCTGGGGCTGCAAGAACTGTTCCGGCCTGAGCTGGGCGCTCACCTTGTCGATATAGCCCGGCTCCCGCAGCATGGCGGCAAGAAGCCGCTGCTCTGCGCTGGCCATGCCCAGTGCGCCCCGGCCTGCGCTGTAGGGGACTTTGATCTGGTTCATCTCACCCTCCTGCAGGCGGGCGCGGTCCTGCTCCCGGCGGCGCTTGCTGCCCGCTTTCTTCACGGCGTCGGCCAGCTGGGCCATGATGGCAGTCTTGGAGATGTTCGTCTCCTCGGCCAGACGCCCGGCGTAGACCTCCTGCTCGGTGGGGTTGGAGCGCTGCGCCAGCATCTCCACCGCTTCCTTGACGTACTCGAGGCGCTGAGCATCCTGTTTGAGGTCGTACTGACTGCGCAGACGGCCCAGCCGGAAGTCCAGCGCATTGCCCACGCCGTCCAGCAGGGCTTTGAAGCGGTCGGCACCGTATTTCTTGATGTACTCGTCCGGGTCTTTCGCGCCCGGGATCTGCAGCACGCCCACCCGCACCGGGCTGTTGCGGAACAGTTCCAGCGAGCGGAGGGTGGCCTTCTGGCCCGCCTCGTCGGAGTCGTAGCTGAGGATGACCTCATCGGCATACTGGCTGATGAGCTTGATCTGGTCGGGCGTCAGGGCCGTGCCGCAGGCGCAGACAGCGGTGTCGATGCCCGCCTGATGCATGGAGATGACATCCATGTAGCCCTCGCAGAGGACGTACCGATGGGAAGCGCTCCGCTTTGCGATCTGGAGCGCGAACACCGTGTCCGACTTGTGGTAGACCAGCGTCTCGGGGCTGTTGACGTACTTGGGCTTGGAGTCGTCCAGCACACGCCCGCCGAAGGCGATGATATTGCCCCGTAGGTCAAAAATGGGGGTCATGACCCGCCGCCAGAACAGGCAGTAGATGCGGCCCGACTGGCTCCGCTTGAACAGGCCGCTGGCGTCCAGCTCCTGCTGGTTGTAGCCCTTGTCCCGGAGATGCTGGTAAAGCGCCTGCCCGTCGTCGGGGGCGTAGCCCAGCCCGAAGCGGTTGATGGTCTTGTCGTCGAGGCCTCGCCGACGCCAGTAGGCACGGGCCTGCCGGGCCTCCTCCACGGTGGAGTTGAGGCAGGCGTGGAAGAAGCGGGCCGCGTCCTTGTTCATGGTGAGGATGCGGCTGCGCAGACGGCCCGTCTTGTCGTCCTCGGTGGGCTCGGGCATACCGGCCCGCTGGGCCAGCAGCTTGACGGCCTCCACGTAGTCGATGCTGTTTATCTTTTTGGTAAAGGTCACCGCATCGCCGCCTGCACCGCAGCCAAAGCAATAGAAGCTCTGGGTATCCGGATAGACGTAGAACGAGGGGGTCTTCTCGCTGTGGAAGGGACACAGACCGCCGTAGAGCCGGCCCTTCCGCTTGAGCTGGACATAGCCGCCCACCAGCTCCACGATGTCGGTGCGGCGGGTCAGCTCTTCAATATATTCGTGTGGGATCATAACGATGTTCGGCGCTCCTTTTTACAAAACGTGCCACTTGCGAGGCACAAAGACGTCCTCAAAGGTCCGGATGGCAAATTCGTCGCTCATGCCGCTGATATAGTCGGTGACGGCCCGCTCGGGGTCGTCCTGATAGGCCAGCTGGACGTAGAAGTTGGACATCTGGTCCACATGGGCCAGATAATACTCGTACAGCTCCCCGATGACCTTGTCCACCTTCTGCTCCTCTGCTTTGGCGGTCTTGTCCACATACACGGTGGCATACATGAAGTCCCGCAGGGCGAGGAAGGCTTCATTCTCCTCCGCGCCGACTGCCACATCCCCGTTGCTGTGGGCGAGGATGCTGTTTATCATGGTGGTGATGCGGGCGGACTTCGTCTGGCCCAGCACGGCGGTGCAGTCCTTCGGCAGGGTGGCCGGGTCCAGCACACCGGCCCGGACGGCGTCCTCGATGTCGTGGTTGACATAGGCGATCTGGTCGGCCATCCGCACGATGCGGCCCTCAGGCGTCGCGGCCCAAGTGCCTTTTGTGTGGGTGACGATGCCGTTGCGCACCTCCCAGGTCAGGTTGAGGCCCTGCCCGTCCTTCTCGAGCTTGTCCACCACCCGCAGGCTCTGCATATAGTGCTTGAAGCCGCCGGGCGTGAGCTGATCCAGCGCCCGCTCTCCGGCGTGGCCGAAGGGGGTGTGGCCAAGGTCGTGGGCGAGGCTGATGGCCTCGGTCAGGTCCTCGTTGAGCCGCAGCGCCCGGGCGATGGTGCGGGCGATCTGGGAGACTTCCAGCGTGTGGGTCAGGCGGGTGCGGTAGAGGTCGCCCTCCGGCGAGAGGAAGACCTGCGTTTTCTGCTTGAGCCGCCGGAACGCCTTGCAGTGGAGCACCCGGTCGCGGTCCCGCTGGAACACAGGGCGGATGGGGTCCTGTTCCTCCGGTCTCTGCCTGCCCCGGCTTGCATCGCTGAACGTCGCCCACGGGGCCAGCGTCAGCCGCTCTATCTCTTCGGTGCGTGTGCGCACATCCATCCTGTGTCCCTCCTTTTTTCTCTCGTTTTCCCTCCTCTCCGCGCGCGGCCGATCCCAATGCCGCGTCTGCGGCTATTGTAACCGATTCGCCCTGTCGAAGGGGGAAAATCCATGTCTCTTCGTCAGAAAATGTTTCGACTTGTCATTTGGTAATTTTTGGTATTTATTATTTGTTCGACGTTATTTCTTAAAACGCCGCATAGAACGGCTCGCTCACGGTGACATTGGCCGTGCCTCTTGTCAGCTCCTGCAGCTGCGTCAGCAGCGGCCCTTCGGTATGCTCCGGCATCTGCCAGCGGAGGGTGACTTTATCGGTGAACTCCGGTTCGGCCAGCTTGCCGCCCGCCGCCTTGATGAGCAGGTCTGCCCGCTCATAGAGGCCGTAGTCCACCGTCACATCCAGCGCCACCACGCTGCGCACCGTCACCACCTCGGCGGCTTCCAGTGCGCGGGACGTGGCTGTCGTATAGGCCCGGACGAGGCCGCCGGTCCCCAGCAGCACGCCGCCGAAGTATCGTGTGATGACCACGATGAGGTCGGTCAGTCCGCTGTGCTGTAAGACCTCCAGAGCAGGCGTACCCGCTGTCTTGGCCGGTTCGCCGTCGTCGGAGTAGCGCTCCCGGCTCCCCTCCCGCAGGCGGTAGGCATAGACATTGTGGCGGGCGGTGCGATTGGCCGCGCGCACCTGCTCGAGGAAGGCCACGGCCTTCTCCTCGCTGTCTGCAAAGGAGAGCTGCGCAATGAAGCGGCTCTTCTTCTCTTCGTATTCTCCGATGGCTGTCCCCCGGATGGTGCGGTAATCCTCCACGCTGAATCCTCCTGCTGTGTTTCTATATAAGATAAGTATAGCATAAATCGGCGCAAAGAAAAAGCCCGCCCGTGCCGGCAGCACAGACGGACTCATTTCTTATTCTTTCCGTTCAGCGGATCTCGATGCCCAGCTTGAACTTCAGGTTGCCCAGCACCTTCTTGACGGTGCGCTCCACCTGCTCGTTGGAGACTTCGGCAGCGGGGTCAGAGAGGGTCAGGGAGAAAGCCATGCTCTTCTTGCCCTCGCCGAGGTTTGCGCCGCGATAAATATCGAACAGCTTGACCTCCGTGATGAGGGGGCTTGCCTTCCTGATGGTCTCTTCGATGTCGCCGCAGGCCACAGCCTCGTCGCAGACCAGAGCCAGGTCACGCTTGACAGCGGCATAGGGGCTCAGCGGCTTATAGCGCAGCTCACCCTCGACGCAGGACATCAGAGCCTCATAGTCCAGCTCGCCCAGATAGATGTTCTGGCTGTCCTTCTGCTCCTTGGCGATCTCCAGCTCCGCGTTGATCTCGTTGGCCAGCTTGCCGAAGACGCCCAGACGCTTGCCGTTGCAGTAGACGGCGGCGCTGATGCCGGGGTGGAGCCAGCTGGTGGTCTCACGCTGATAGGTGAAGGTCAGGTCAAAGCCCTCCGCCAGTCCTTCTAGGGCGCCCTTGACGGTGAAGAAGTCCTCTTCGGGGCCGAAGGCACCGATGCAGAGGGTCTGGCGCTCGTGGGGATGCTCGTTGATGGGCAGCTCCTTGGCAAGGTAGACGGGAGCCATCTCGAACAGACGGCCCTCAGTGTTGCCCTTCTTGAGGTTGTCCACGATGACGTTCAGCATGGACGGAGCCAGCAGGGTGCGCATGACGGACAGGTTCTCGCTGATGGGATTCAGGATGCGGATGGCCTTGCGGGCCTCATCCTCTGCCGGGATGTGGAGCATATCGAACTCGGCATTGGAATAGAAGGCCAGCGTGGAAGCCTCATAGAAGCCCTGTGCGGCCAGCAGACGCTTGGTCTTGAGCTGCTGCTTCTGCTCGTAGTTCAGACCGCCGTTGGTGACAGCGGCAGTGTTCAGGAAGGTGGGTACGATGTGGTCATAGCCGTACTCACGGATGACTTCCTCGGCCAGGTCGGGGAAGCTCTCCACATCCTCACGGTAGAGGGGTGCGGAGACGTCCCAGCTGCCGTCGGCCTGCACGTCCACGGTGAACTCGAGGCGCTTGAGGATGTCGATCATGGTCTGGTCCGGCACGGTGATGCCCAGCACGCCGCAGATCTTGGCCGGGGTGGTGACGATGTGCTTGCGCTCGAGAGGACGGCCATCGGTCAGATCGTATTCCAGTGTGGTGATGTCGCCGCAGTCCAGCTCCTGGATGAGGTGCAGGGCGCGGGCAAGGCCCAGCTCGGGAGAGTGGCGGTCAACGCCCTTCTCGTAGCGGGCGGAAGAGTCGCTGTTCTGGCCCAGAGCGCGGCTGGTCTTACGGACGGAGTCGCGGGCGAAGGTAGCGCACTCGAAGAGCAGGCTGGTGGTGTTGTCGTCCATGCCGGAGTTTGCACCGCCCATGATGCCGGCCAGAGCCACCGGCTTCTCAGCGTCGCAGATGACCAGATTGTTGGGGTTCAGGGTGAACTCCTTCTCATCGAGGGTGGTGATCTTCTCGCCTTCCACGGCGCGGCGGACGGTGATGCTGCGGCCGGCGACCTTGTTCAAGTCGAAGGCGTGCATGGGCTGGCCCATCTCCAGCAGGGTGTGGTTGGTAATATCGACCACATTGCTGATGGAGCGCAGGCCGCACAGGGCCAGATGGCGCTTCATCCAGCGGGGAGACTCGCTCATCCGGATATTGCGGACGTAGTGTGCCATGTAGCGGGGGCAGAGGTCCGGAGCCTCCACCTTCACGCTGATCGGCTCGTCGGCGTCGCAGACGGTGTTGTAGTCCATGGCGGGCATGTGCAGAGGCTTGCCGAGGATGGCGGCCACCTCGCGGGCGATGCCCAGCACCGACTGGCAGTCGGGACGGTTTGCGGTGATGGAGATGTCGAAGATGTAGTCATCCAGACCCACCACAGGGGCGATGTCGGTGCCGGGGACGGAGTCCTCGGGCAGGATGAGCAGTCCGTAGACCTCAGAGCCCGGGAACAGGTCATCGTTCAGGCCCAGCTCCTCGCCGGAGCAGAGCATACCATTGGACTCGACGCCCTGCATCTTGCGGGCCTTGATCTTGATGCCGCCGGGCAGGGTGGAGCCGTCCAGAGCGGCAGGCACGCAGTCGCCCAGCTTCATGTTCGCCGCACCGGTGCTGATGCGGATGTCGTGGCCATACTCGCCGCAGTCCACGACGCACTTGGTCAGGTGGGTGCCTTCCTGAGGCTCCATCTCCACGATCTTGCCCACGACGACCTTGCTGATGCCGGCGTCCAGCGGGATGAGTTCCTCGACTTCAAAGCCGCAGGAGAAAAGCTTTTCTTCAAGCTCCTGTGCGGTAACGTCAATATCGACGAGTTCTTTTAACCAACTGAAAGGTACTTTCATTGTTTGCTCTCTCCCCTCTTATTCGTGGAACTGCTTGAGGAACTGCAGGTTGTTCTCAAACATCAGGCCGATGTTGTTGATGCCGTACTTCAGCATGGCGATGCGCTCGATGCCGATGCCGAAGGCGAAGCCGGAGTACTCGTCCGGGTCGATGTTGCAGTTCTCGAGGACTTTGCGGTTGACGACGCCGCCGCCCAGCACCTCGATCCAGCCGGTGTGCTTGCACAGGGGGCAGCCCTTGCCGTGGCACTCGAAGCAGCTCACGTCCACCTCGACGCTGGGCTCCGTGAAGGGGAAGTAGGAGGGACGCAGGCGGGTGCGGGTGTCGGCACCGAACATCTTCTGCACGAAGGTGTTCAGAGCGCCCTGCAAATCGCCCAGCGTGATGCCCTTATCCACGACCAGACCTTCCATCTGGTGGAACATGGGGCTGTGGGTAGCGTCGGAGTCAGAGCGGAAGACGCGGCCCGGGATGAGCACCTTGATGGGAGGCTTCTGGCTGTCCATGGTGCGGATCTGGCCGCCGGAAGTCTGGGTGCGGAGCAGGAACTCATCGGACAGGTAGAAGGTGTCCTGCATATCGCGGGCGGGATGGTCCTTCGGGACGTTCAGGCGGGTGAAGTTGTGGTCGTCGTCCTCGATCTCGGGGGCATCTGCCACCGCAAAGCCCATGCCCGAGAAGACGTCGATGATCTGGTTGGTGACGAGGGTCAGGGGGTGCAGACCGCCCACGGCACGGGTCTTGGCGGGCAGGGTGATGTCCACCGTCTCGGCGGCGTTGCGGGCAGCAAGCTCAGCCTGCTTCACCTTGTCGGCAGCGGCGTCATACTCGGCCTGGACCCTGGCCTTCAGTTCGTTGATGATCTTGCCCATGGCCGGCCGCTCCTCGGGGGCGACAGAGCGCAGATTCTTCATCAGGGCGGGGATCTTGCCGTTCTTGCTCAGATATTCCTGCCAGAAAGTTGCCAGCGTTTCTTTGGAAGAGACCTGGCCCAGGCTCTCTTCGGCCTGCTTTGCCAGCTCGTCGATCATTGCTTGCATGGATGTTCTCTCCTTCTCATTCGTGTTGTTCAGCGGACAGCAAAAAAGCTCCGTCCCCTGCCCCGGCCTCCTGAAAGGCCCGGCAAAAGGGACGAAGCTCTAAAAATTCACAGCTCCGCGGTACCACCCGGTTTCCGCCCGGCTCTTTTGCAAGCCGTGCGGCGCTCAAAACGCCGTAACGGGGCGCACCGTCCGGCCCTACTGTCGTTCAGGCCGGCCGCTCGGGAGCGAACTTCAGCCTGCGCCCGCGCGGAAGCCCTCTCAGCCGGTGAAGCTTCTCTCTTTGCTGCGGTGCGCCTGCCTACTCTCTCCGTCGCTGCGTTTGGAGTATTCAGGTCGTGGTCATTTTGATAACCGAGAATCATCTTATCACATTTTGGGGCGGTTTGCAAGGGCATCCGCCATTTTTCTGCTTACGGCATCTGTTGACGCCGCCTCTTCCTGCGATTATAATAAAGACAGAAAGGGGGCGATTTCATGAATACCCAGCAGGCACTTCTCAGCAACGAAGCCAATTATACTGTGTTCCGGTTTGGTGACAAGACCATCCGCTTCCGCGCCCCTTATTCTCTGGAACGCTACACCGGTATTCAGGAGTGGGACCACGGCTATCTGGTCGTCCTTGCAAAATATCGCCACGACCCGAACCCCGAGGAAGAATATATCGACCTTGTCCCTATCCTGAAAAATCTGTATTTTGACCCGGATGAATTTCTTGCCCCCATCAAAGGAGTGAAGCTTGCAAATGGTTAATGTTCAACAAGTGGCAGACGCCGCCGATATGATCGTGAACGGCTATGCATTCAGCCGCTGCCCGGAGGGCTTCCGGGTGCTGAATCTGAACCGCCCTGACCGGGCTGTTGTCTTTTCTCCTGCCGCCGAAGTCCTCGAAACCAGCATGGACGACATTGAGATCCAAATCGTCCGGGGCTATCTCGAGAAAAACCGTGCTTTGCTGGAGGACTGAGATGCCGAAATATTACGAGTTCAAGATCGCGGGATATTACCTGTACTTTACGTCATACTGCGTCATCGAGTGCATGCATGTCCACGCCAGCGACCGCAGACTTACCGAGGCCGGTTCCGCAAAGTTTTTTGTCCGGGACAATGGCGATACTGTCTTGCAGGAGCGCGGCATCCTGACCGACCGCGAAATCAGCAAGATTCAAAAATTCATCAAGCAGAACTATCAGGAGATGTACCTGAAATGGTCTGCTTACAGTGAGCAGGGATTTTACAACAAGAAATGACCCTTGTCTTTTCCCTGCTCCGATGTTATACTGAGCTCAACGCTTTACGGAAAGGAGGGTACACCTGCAATGGGTTGGAACGGCTGCGTTTTCTTCAAAAAAGGAAACCCCTAAGCTTTTCCGGCTCGAAGTGTACCCTTTTATACCTTTCAGCAGAGAGTGGAGCATGTTCTATGCGCCCCGCAGCTTTGCTATGGGGCGCTTTTGTTTTGCATAGACGCTTTCCCTTTGTCAAAGCCTCTCCCCTTGGGAGAGGTGTCACCGAAGGTGACGGAGAGGGCAAGGCC
>ENA-USUE01000262-USUE01000262.1-human-gut-metagenome-genome-assembly--contig:-NODE-262-length-31015-cov-7.980251_pt1 | contig 31015 bp, 36 predicted proteins | sample MGYA00250060_ERZ773396 | MGnify/ENA primary metagenome ERZ773396 (study PRJEB29103, sample SAMN06111989) | human gut metagenome | biome: human gut; feature: ankylosing spondylitis patient; material...
GGTCGCCGTCCTGTTCGCCTTCGGCATCCTGATCGGTGAGATCGGCGAGCGCCTGCCTATCTGGAACAAGTTCCTCGGCGGCGGCGCAATGCTCTGCTTCCTCGCTGCCGGTCTGCTCAAGTACTTCAACCTCCTGCCCGAGTGCGTCACCAACGTCTCCGACGGCTGGATCAACGGCTACAGCTTCCTGAACGTCTTCATCACCTTCCTCGTCGTCGGTTCCCTGCTGGGCATTGACCGTGACGTGCTTATCAAATCCGGTTCGCTCTACATTCCGACACTGCTCTGCTCGCTACTGGGTGCCTGCGTGTTCGGCGTCGTGGCCGGCCTCATCTTCGGCAACGACCCGATGTACCTCATCACCTCTTACGTCCTGCCCATCATGGGCGGCGGCGCGGGCGCTGGTGCCGTGCCTATGGCTCAGGTCTACTCCGACGCCACCGGTCAGGACTCCGCAGGCTACCTGAGCTTCTGCATGGCCATCCTCGCTCTGGGCAATATCGTCGCCATCCTGATGGCTGTCGTCATGGACCTCATTGGCCGCGCTTTCCCCTAAGATGACCGGCCACGGCGAGCTGCTCCGCGTCAAGAACAAGTCTCTGGAAGTCGAGTCCAAGACCCCCGCTCCCGCTGTCACCGTGGATGACATCGCTGCTGCCATCTTCATCTGCGCAGGCTTCTTCATGCTGGGCCAGCTGGTCTCCAAGAAGATCCTCCCCACCGTGTTCGGTGTTGCCATCCCCAACTTTGCTTACATGATCATCTTCGCTGCTTTGGCCAACATCTTCAACCTCATCCCGGAAAACCTCCGCGAGGCCTGCCGCCGCTGCCAGCACTTCTGCGGCAACAAGCTGGTCTGGATCCAGATGGTTGGCATGGGCATCTCCGCCATCAACTTCTCCACCATGTTCTCCGTGGCAAGCTGGCAGAACGTCGTCATCGTCCTGATGATCGTCATCGGCTGCTGCGTCGGCTCTGCTCTCTTCGGCTGGATCGTTGGCTTCTTCCCTGTCGAGAGCGCCATCACCGCTGGCCTGTGCATGGCAAACATGGGCGGCGCAGGCGACCTGGCCGTTCTGGGTGCTGCAAAGCGGATGGACCTGATGGTCTACGCACAGATCTCCTCCCGCATCGGTGGTGCCATGGTCCTGCTGATCGCTTCCATCCTCTTCGCATTCCTCTAAGATACCACAAGACCTCTTCTCAAAGAGAGACCGGCTTTGCCGTTCTCTCTTTTTTGCCGTCAAACCTGCGTGAATGGGGTCGTTTTCTGCGTGAATCGCTGTGTCTAAGCCCCGATGGTTATGTTATAATATGTTCATAAGGGAGGAACTGAGGATGGAGCTTCGATTTGCGGTCGTAGAAGACCGCCTGCCCGACGCTCAGCGGTTGGAGAGCCTTTTGCGGCTGGCTTTCGGCGGCGGGCAACCATTGGTCTGTGACCATTATGAGAGCGGCGACGCCTTTCTGGCGGCGTTCCCCTCAAAAAATTATCAGGTCGTTTTTCTCGACATCTGCATGGAAGGCACCAACGGCATCGAGACGGCGCGCATCCTGCGCCGGACCGACCCCGACCTGCTGCTGGTGTTCGTGACTTCGTCCCCGGAATACGTATGGGACGCATTCCCCGTCCACCCCTTCGACTACCTGCTCAAGCCCTACCGGGAAGAAAAGCTCTTCCAGCTGGCCGACGAGCTGCGGCGGGTGCTCTTCCGGGCCGAACCGGAGCTGGAAGTCCGCATCGCACGGCAGCAGGTACATCTCCCCCTGCGGAAGATCCAGTACGCCATGGCCCAGAACCACTACGTCCGCATCGTCAGCGACGATGGCGAGTGCCGGACCGTCTCCACCTTCTCCCAGGTGGAGCAGCTGCTGCGGGCGCAGGAGAACTTCATCGTCTGCAACCGGGGCGTCATCCTGAACATGGACAAGGTGCTCCGGCTGGACTGTGACTGCTTCGAGATGCTGGACGGCACCTGCCTGCCCGTGCGTCAGAAGGATAAGAACTCCCTGTTCGCCCAGTTCACACAATATCAGTTCCGCCATATGCGGCGGGAGCTATGACGCCGAGAGGAGGCCCGACCTTGGACTTTTCTTTATTTGGACGCTATTTTCTGGACCTCGCCGTCTTCTACCCGGGGGCATTCCTCTGCCTCGCGCCCCTGTGGGAGCATGTGAAGGCACCCCGGCGCACCGCTGTGCTGGCAGCCACTCTTGTCACGGCCATCTGCCTTGCAGCGGCGGCCCTCTGCGCCATCTTCGAGCTGGACAGCAACATCCTGCTTCTGCCCACCCTGCTGGCGGCGTTCTGGCTGCTGCGCTGGCGGGTGGGGCCAGAAGTTTCCGTGAGCCAGACCGCCTTTCTCTTCGCCGTCTCCGGCGTCATGACGGCGGTCTGCACCCTGCTTTCCACCGTGCTCAACGCCCGGGCTGAGGTGGGCAACGACGCCCCGGCCTGTCTCGTCTCCACCTCCCTGCTCAAGCTGGGACTCTCGGCAGTGCTCTGCATCATCTTCTGGTTCACCGCCGTCCAGTGGAGCCGCTGGCTGCTGCGGGAGTACCGGGGCGAAGCCTTCTGGCAGTCAGCGTGGCCGCTGCCCACCATCTACGCGGCTTTCCTCGTCTTCTGCATGCCGCTGGACCCGGCCGTCGTGCTCATCAACCGTCTGATGATCATTTCTGTTCTGGCCGTCACCATCTCTCTGCTGGGCATCTTTTTGCTGCTGTACGAGATGTATCAGGTGGCCCGGGAGTACACCCGCAGCGCCCAGCTCGACCGGGAAAACCAGCTTCTTGCCGTGGAATCCCGCCGCTACACCGAACTGCGGACCTATATGGAGCAGACGCGGCATCTCCGCCACGACTTCCGCCAGCACCTCCACGTCATCGCCGGACTCACCGAGGCCGGGCAGGTGGATGAGCTGAAAAACTACCTGCACCAGTACGAATCCGAGCTGAGTGAGGAGCGTCCCACCCTCTGCGCGAATCCTGCCGTGGACGCTCTGGCCGGTCACTACGACCACGAGGCTCACAGCCTCGGTGTGCCGGTGGACTGGCGGCTGGAACTGCCCCGCCAGCTGGCCATCCCGGAGGCCGACTTCTGCATGATGCTGGGCAATCTGTTGGAAAATGCTCTCCACGCCAGCCAGAAGCTGCCGCCCGAACAGCGGCAGGTGAAGGTGCTGGCCCGGATGCTGAGCCCCGCCATGCTGGGCCTGCTGGTGGAGAACCGCTATGACGGCGTGCTCAAGCGCCAGCAGGGCACCCTCCACTCCACGAAACACGACGGAATGGGCATCGGCCTCGTCTCCATCCAGACGGCCGTTTCCAGATATGGCGGTTCTATGACCGTCGAGACCGAGAACGGTTTGTTCCGGGTGAATATTTTATTGAACCTTTAACCTCTCCGTCACGCCTGCGGCGTGCCACCTCCCCTATCGAGGGGAGGCTGAGAGGTCATGTTATCAAAAAAGGAGGACTCCACCATGAAAATGACCCGACGCAACTTCCTCAGCGCTTCCGCTCTCACACTGCTGTCCTGCCAGCTGGCCCCCGCCGCCAGGGCAGACTGCCTTCTGTCCGGCCTTTTCCACGGCGCAGACACCGCCCTGCCGCCGAAGCCCCTGACGGCGAAAGTCGTGGACGCCAACCCCTTTATGGGCCGCAGCGAGTCAAACATCCACCACGACTGCTACAACACCGACTCCACCGACGCCGTCCTCCCCGTGGGCATCTGCCCCGAGGTCAACGTGGCAATGGAAAAGACGAACCCCAACGCCTCCCCGGCCATCTTCTTCGACAACTTCGACAACCCCGTCAGCCCGTTCCTGGGCGGTCTGGCCATCCGCGACCTCGACGCAGAAGAAGTCCGCACCATCGGCTTTTTCTCTCCCGCCAAGCACGACGGAGGCGGCTATCTCATCCAAAGCTCCTATTCCTTTGTGGACGGGCGCAACCTCATCGTCTGCCCCACCAGCCACAACCATGTGCTGATGCTTCGTGCCACCGACGAGAACGGTACGCCTCTGCCGGTTTTTGAAAAGGTACTGGACATCAACATCAAAGAGGCCGCCGAGCGGGTGCTTGGCCGCAGCCTCGAGCAGAATCTGCTCTCCATCGTCTTCGACTACGACGGCAACCTCTGGTTCGTCACCGGCGGCTTCCGCATCTACCCCAGCCGCGGCCAGCAGGGCGCGATGGGCTACATCTCCCACAATGCCATCGAAGCCATCCTTGCCGGCGGCACTGCCGACCTCGACCACGAAGTCCATGTCTACGCTCCCGCTCCGGGCGAAGGTGCTGAAAACGGCATTGCCTCCTGCCGGGAGGGTGCGGTCATCCTGACGAATCTTGCCTGCTACCTGCTGCGTGCCAACGGCGGCGTTGAAGTCGTCTGGCGCACCCCCTACGACAGCGTGGGCGCAAAAGACAGCCGCGAAGGCGCTGCCACCACCGGCGGCGGTCTGGCATGGGGCGGCGGCTGCTCGCCCTCTCTGAGCCGGGAGCTGGTCTTCTTCACCGACAACCTCGAGACCGTCAGCCTGATGGCTGTGGACATCCGCACCGGCGAAGTCGCCGCCAGCCACCCCATCATCGACGAGCTGCCCTCCAACATGCCGGTGTCGGTGGAAAATTCGGCCATCGTCTACGACCACGGCAATGGCCGGGTCAGCACCATCGTCTGCAACTGGTTCGGCGCAGGCAGCCCCAACCTTGCAAAGCCCGACAGTGACTCTTCCATCCAGAGCTACGAGAACATCTACGACCGCAACTGGCTGCTCAAGGGCAACTGCATGATCATGCCCGGCGTCGAACGGGTGGACACCATCCGCACCGCCGACGGCTGGACCATGAAGAGCATCTGGTGCCGCGACGACCTCAGCGACACCTCCATGATGAAGCTCTCCACCGCCACCGGCTATATCTACGGCTTCGTGCAGGACGTGGACAGCGGCATGTGGCAGTACATCGTGCTGGACTTCGACACCGGAAAGACCGTCCTCACCGTGGACGTCGCCTCCCTCTACGGCTACAACAACATGGCCATCGGTATGTATGCGGGCCGTGACGGCAACAAGCTCTACTGCCCCACCGGCTACAAAGAGCTGCTCCGCCTGCAGGACCGCTTCGTCTTCCTGCCCGAGATGCCCTACCGGAAGGTCGATCTGGACAAGACCTCCCGCCGGGTGCTTTCGGCAGCAGAGTTCCAGGCCGCAGGCGGCGCCGGCACCCCCGCAAGCTGGCTCCACACCGCCACCCTCGACAACCTCCACCCCGCGACGACTGTTTCTTTCCGCATCAACGGCCTGACCGGAAATGCCGCCGACTATAAGCTCTTCGCCCTCGGCATGGATGGCCGCTACCATGAGGTGTCCGACTGGCACTTCGACGATGCCCCGGCCCGTCTCAGCGCGAAGAAGGTCTACACGATCTGCCTCACCGCACAGGACGGCGGCAGCTTCGACCTCTCGCCCGACGCCAAGGAAGTCACCCTCTCGGTGGTGTTGGCACGATGAATCTCTAAACCAAAAGCCCCTCTGCACCGCGTGAAATGCCCCCCATTTGTTAGACAGTATGGTATACTGTTTAGGAAATGGGGTGTTTTTGTATGCCAAAGGGACAACGAAAGTACAACGGAACGCAGAAGGTAGAAATCATTAAACGAATCCACAGAGAAAACCTGAGCTTTAAGGGAGCGTCCAGAGAATATGGCATTTCGGACCGTACACTCAGGGACTGGGAGCGCATTTATTGGGAGGAAGGAGAAGAAGCACTTCTGTTAGAGCGTCGAGGACGAGCCTGTGCCGCCAGTGGGACGCAGAAAGGTCGGAAGCCAAAGCTGGATAAGCAAGTAGAAGAAGATCTTATTGCAGAAAATCAGCGACTTCGGATGGAGATCGACTACTTAAAAAAATTGAATGCCTTGGTGCTGGAAGAGGAACGCCAAAACAGAAAGCACAAGTAGTTCAGGAACTAAGGCAGAAATACCCTCTGAAAGCACTGCTGCAACTTGCCGGACTTCCTCGCAGCACGTTCTACTACTATCTGCACCAGTCTCAGAATCCTGCCAAATACCAGATGGTAAAGGAACAGATTGTTATAATCTTCAACGAGAACAAAAAACGATACGGATACCGCAGAATCACAAAAGAACTGCATAACAACGATATTTGTGTGAACCACAAGACGGTTCGGAAACTCATGAAGCAGCTTGGTTTAGTCTGTCAGGTTCGTGCAAAAAGGAAGTACAGTTCTTACAAAGGCGAAGTTGGAGAAGTAGCTCCAAACCTGCTGGAACGGCATTTCAAGACAAACCAGCCGAATCGGAAATGGGTCACAGATGTTACCGAGTTCAAATTGAACGACCAGAAACTCTACCTGTCTCCAATTCTTGATTTGTTCAATGGCGAAGTTGTCAGCTACAATCTGAGCCGCCGTCCGAACTTTAAGCAGATCACGGATATGCTGGAAGGTGCTTTTCAAAAGCTGCCGGACAAGGTTGACAATCTGATTCTGCATTCGGATCAGGGCTGGCAATACCAGATGAAGTCTTACCAGAATCTACTGAAAGCAAAAGGAATTACGCAAAGTATGTCTCGGAAAGCCACTTGTCTGGACAATGCTGTTGCCGAGAACTTCTTCGGACTGCTCAAAACGGAACTGTTCTATCTGGAAAAATTTGATTCCATTGACCAGCTCGAAAAGGCTATTGTCGATTACATCGACTATTACAACAACCGCCGAATTAAATTAAAACTAAACGGCCTGAGTCCTGTGCAATACAGAATTCAGACCGTTGGAGCCGCTTAATTCGTTTTTTGTCTAACTTTTGGGGTTCATATCACGCGGTGCAGAGGGGCTTTTTATCACACTATCGTATTTTACAGGGTGCTCAGCAGGCGGTGGCCGCCGTTCTGGTCGGCGGCATAGCGGGTGGTGCGGTCGACCTGATTGTCCAGCGGCAGGCCCTCGGCGTAGCGCTTGAGGTTGTGGATGAAGATGTCCACGATGTTGTCCAGCGTCTTGGGCAGGCTGAACTTGCCGGAGTTGTGGGGCGTGATGATAGCGCCCGGCTCACCCCACAGCGGGTGGTCGGCAGGCAGAGGCTCCGGGTCGGTGACGTCGAGGCCCGCGCCAAAAATTTTGCCGCTGCGCAGGGCCTCCACGAGGGCGTCGCTGTCCACGGTGGTGCCGCGGCCCACGTTGATGAGGATGGCACCGTCCTTGCAGCGGGCGAAGCGCTCGGCGTTGAACAGCTTGTTGGTCTCAGGGGTGCCGGGCAGGCTCAGGGCGATGAGGTCAGCCTCGGGCAGCTCCTCGTCCAGCTGGCTCTGGGCCACCACACGCAGGCAGTAGTCCGGGCAGGGCGTGTCGGGGTGGACCGTGCGGCGGACGCCCACCACCTCAGCGCCCAGCATATGGGCGCGGCGGGCGAAGTTGGAGCCGATGTCGCCCATGCCCACGCAGAGCACCCGCGCCCCGGTGATGCCCCTCACGGGGCGGTCGATGGGAGCCCACTGGCGCTGGTTCTGGCGGTCGCGGTAGAGGAACATATCCTTCTGGATGCCCAGCCACATGGCCAGCATCCACTCGCTGATGGCCAGACCGTAGGCACCGGTGGCGTTGGTCACCATGCAGTTTTCGGGCAGGACGCCGGGCTTCAGATAGGCGTCGGGGCCGGCGGAGTTGGACTGGAACCACTCGATGTGTTTGTTCTGGCAGATCATCGACACCGGTGCGTTGCCCAGCACGATGTCAGCCCAGAGCACATCTTCGGCGTGGACATCGTCCAGCGCGTTGAAACGGAATTCAAATTCCGGCACGGATGCCTCCAGCGCGGCGCGGTGGGCGTCGTTCAGGGGCAGACATACCAAAACTTTTTTGTGCATAGGGATACCCTCACTTCCTGTGTATTCTTCTATAAGGATACTCTCCCCCGCCCCGCTCCGCAAGAGGCAAAATGGCCGCTTTCTTAAGAATTCCTTAGGATCTTATCCCACAAATCCCAAGAAGTATGTGATAAGCTGTCCACAATGCAGAAAATCTGCTATACTGATACTAAGATGTATCTTAAGCAATACAGGAAAGAGATCATAGACTATGCAGACCATCATGATCGTAGAGGATGACCCGGACATCCGGGACGGCGTGCGCATCGCGCTGGACTGCAACCGGGTCTGGGTAGACGAGCAGGAGGCCGACCTGACCGAGACCGAGTACAAGATCCTCAAGCTGCTGATGCAAAGCCCCCAGCGCATCTTCCCGGTGCAGGTCATCTACGAGACCGTGTGGGGCGAGCCGTATTTCTACGTCTCCAACGGCACCGTCATGGTGCATATCCGCAATCTGCGTCAGCAGCAACTTGACAAGGAACATCGTTCCGAAGCGGCTGCCCTCTGCAGCGGAGCACTCTTTTTTGCGCCATATTACACCTTCAGCAGTCAGACGAAAGCTGCCCGGCCTGCCAAAGGCTCTCCCCTTGGGAGAGCTGGCGCGAAGCGCCTGAGAGGGTTTCATAAAAAATTCAAACCTCTTACGTCCTTCTTAATAAATTTCTCGGGCATTTCCTAAGATTTGGAATATATACTTCTCCCTGTCAGACGGGGAGAAGTGCTTCCCGCGAAATCTCTTAGGAGGGGTAAATCACCATGCTATCAAAAAAGAAACCACAGGACAGGGTCGATCCGGAATATCTCGTCGGCCTTGACACGGCCTCTGCCCAACCGGCTCCGGCGGGCGTGAAGAACGGCTAAAAAAAGCAGAAGACGCCCTTTCCATCCGGGAAGAGCGTCTTCTGCTTTTATCTTACGATTTACTGCATCAGGCTGGACTAACAAACGTGCAAAAAGAAAGACACCGCACAAACTGTGCAGTGTCTTTTTGGTGGAGAATAGCGGGATCGAACCGCTGACCTCTTGCATGCCATGCAAGCGCTCTCCCGAACGGTATCGAAACACACCCCCACACGAAAGTGTGGGGACGGGCTTAATATCGCGTTGATACGTTCTATCTGCCAAAAAGGTTCACAGCTGCATCCTGCTTCCAGGAATCATGCTCCGCCTACAAGGCAATTTTACCACCCAATTTTTAAGTGTGTCAATGGGTTTTGCTCAGAGCGAAGGTCATTTACGAGAAAAGTTTTTTCTGACAGCTTACTTAGTGCAATTTTGATTTTACACATCAAAGTTGCGCTTTTTATTTTCCCCAAAAATATTGACAAGGAGGTTTTCTCAACGATGTCGATGTATTTTTGCTGTTTTTTATCCATGAACCAACCGCATGACCCTTGACTACTTCTACGGACAGACTGGAGAGCTTTTCTCCTTCTACCGCATTCCAAAGGCTCTTTTTCAGGAGCAGCGGTTCCAGAGCCTGTCCACGGATGCCAAAACCCTGTATGGTATCCTGCTGGACCGCATGAGCCTGTCGGTGAAAAACGGCTGGCTGGACAAGCAGAACCGGGTGTTCATCCTCTTCACAATCGAGGATGTCAAGAGGGCATTGTGTTGCGCAGACAACAAGGCGACCAAGCTGCTCCGGGAACTTGAAAAGTTTGGTCTGATTGAACGAAAACGCCGAGGGCAAGGAAAGCCAAGTTTGGTGTATGTGAAGAACTTTTCGGCAGAATCTTCAAAAGAGAGTGTCAAGAATCGTGATAATGACGATTCTTGTGGCTTCAAAATCGCGTGTCAAGACCCTGCAAAATCACGATGTAATAAGACTAAAGAGAATGATACTGAAATGAGTGAGACTAATCTCTTCTATTCCGAAGAATCGGATGGGATGAGTAAGCGCGCCCAACTGGAAGAATATTTTTCGCAGTCTTTGGAGGTAGACCTTCTGCTCCGGCTCTGCCCGGATGATGAGGACACCATCTATCAGATCGTAGATTTGCTGGTGGACACCTGTGCTACCAACCGCAAGCTGCTGCACATCGCCGGGGACGATAAGCCCGCCGAGGTGGTACGTAGCCGATTTATGAAGCTGAACGCCGACCACATCAAATTTGTGTTGAAGTGCCTTGCAGAGAACAGCAGCCCAATCAGGAACATGAAGCAATACCTGCTCGCTTCTCTGTACAACGCACCGACCACCATGCAGCTTTACTATCAGAATCAGACCAACCACGATTTAGCGAAACGGGGGTGATAAAAATTTCCAAAAAAGCAACCACGATTGCCATTGTCAACCAAAAGGGAGGCACTGGCAAAACAACAACCTGTGAAAACCTGGGTGTTGGCCTTGCCGCCGAGGGTAAGAAGGTCCTACTTGTAGACGCTGACCCGCAGGGTTCACTCACCATTAGTATGGGCTGGCAGAAGCCGGACGAACTGCCCGTTACTCTTTCTACCCTGATGCAGAAAGCCATGAACGACCAGTGCATTCCGCCCGGTGAAGGTGTGCTGCACCATGCAGAGGGTGTAGACCTCATCCCGGCCAGCATTGAGCTGGCAGGGCTGGAAGTTGCCCTTGTCAATACCATGAGCCGGGAAAAAATGCTGAAGCAAGTCTTGGACAGTGCAAAGCAGGACTATGACTATATTTTGTTGGACTGCACTCCCTCCCTTGGGATGCTGACCATTAACGCGCTGGCGGCGGCAGACACTGCTCTGATACCCGTACAGGCACAGTACCTTTCCGCGAAAGGTCTGGAACAGCTTTTGCAGACCATCAACAAGGTGCATCGGCAGATCAACCCAAAGCTGAAAATCGAAGGTATCCTGCTGACGATGACAGATAACCGCACCAACTATGGCCGACAAATCGACACGCTGATCCGGCAGGCATACGGAAAGCACATCAAAGTGTTCGGTCAGACGATTCCCCACTCCGTCCGTGCAGCGGAAATCAGCGCGGCGGGTAAGAGCATCTTTGTCCATGACCCGAAAGGCAAAGTGGCAGAAGCCTATAAATCTCTGACGAAGGAGGTGCTGGCCGATGCCGAAAAGCAGCGTAAACGCCAGTCTGAGCAGCTACGATGATATTTTTTCCACCGAAGAATCCCGGCAGGAAGAACAGCGCGAGCAGGTGCAGCAGATTCCGATTGGAGAGCTGTTTCCATTCAAGAACCATCCCTTCAAGGTTCTGGACGATGATTCTATGAGCGATACCGTGGAAAGTGTCAAGCAGTACGGTGTGCTTTCGCCGTTGATTGCCCGCCCCAGACCGAAGGGCGGCTATGAAATTATCTCCGGGCACCGCCGCCAACACGCTGCGGAACTGGCCGGGCTGGAAACGTTGCCGGTCATTGTCCGGGAGATGTCGGACGATGCAGCAGTGATCCTCATGGTGGACAGCAACTTGCAGCGCGAGCACATTCTGCCCAGCGAACGCGCCTTTGCCTACAAAATGAAGTTGGATGCCATAAAAAATCAAGGTGCAAGGTCGGATTTGACTTCGCCGCAAGTTGCGTCGAAGTTCAGAAGTGATGATGAAGTCGCAAAAGGTCAAGGCATTAGTGGCGATACTGTTCGACGTTTTATCCGTCTGACCAACCTCATTCCCGAACTGTTGGACATGGTAGATAACAAAACGGTGTCCTTCAACCCTGCCGTGGAGCTTTCCTATCTTTCTCCTGAACAACAGCAGGAAGTGATCCGGGCAATGGATGATACTCAGAACTTTCCTTCTGTCTCACAAGCAAAGCGCATCAAGAAGCTGGCTCAGGATGGAACTTTTACAACGGAGACAGTCGTTGCCATTATGGGCGAGGAGAAAAAGAGCGAGCTTGACACTGTGACCATCAAGAATGACACCCTGAAAAAGTATTTTCCGCGCAGCTACACGCCCAAACAGATGGAAGATACCATCATCAAGCTGCTGGAGCAGTGGCAGAAAAAGCGTCAGCACAGTGAAGAACGCTGACAGGATATGAATTGGAAAGACCCGGTTGGGTCTTTTTCTTTAGAAAAAAGGAGAAAATGCCTATGAAAAATGATTCTAATCCCATTATTCGTTCCGAGAAAGTCACCATTGATATGCACATCTGTGCGGCACTGTCGGAGAGCAGGAGCAGTGGCGAAATCTATTTTGCTGCCATCGCCCCGGATATGGAACTGACAGTCATCACGCTGGACGAGGCTCCCGACATTCTGCCCTGCTTTGACGAGGATGATGCGTACCTGAACATCCCCGACAGCTCGCTGCTGCTCAGCTACAACCCGGCGCAGGTGCTGAAACTGGCGGGCAAGCGCTATCTGACCGGTCCGGTCATTCTGGTGCGCACCAATATGGATGGCGAGTTCATCTCGCTGACGATCGATCAGGTCTACCTCTTTCAGAAGTACCTGATGCGCCACAGCGTTACCCTGATGGCTGACGGCCAGAAACTGCCCTGCATCTGTATCGACTGAGGTGTGCCATGCTGAACTTTTTTATCGGTTTCGCATTTTTTGAAGCCGGCGCTTTTTTCGGCTTCTTTGTGGCAGCTCTGTTGAACGCCGCCCGTGCTGGGCAGGAAATCACTATCAAATTCGAGGAGGAAGATAATGGAGCAGAACGAGAACACTCTGTCGGTGCTGAAAATTGCACCGGGACAGTATCCGCAGCAGGTCGAGATCGATAACGACCTGAAAGCCTTGCAGCAGGCGGTGGGCGGCTCTATCGGCGCAAGCTACCCCTTTGCTGATGACCCGATTGCCATCGTTTATAACGATGACGGCAAGCTCATGGGTCTGCCGCTGAACCGGGCCTTATGGGACGAGGACGGGCTGATGTACGATGTTATTGCCGGAACCTTTCTGGTGGTAGGTCTGGGCGAGGAAGATTTTGTATCGCTCTCCCCGGAGCTGGCGCAGAAGTATGAAGAAGAATTCCATCAACCCGAAGCCTTTCTTCCTCTGGGGCGTCGCCTGATAGTCATTCCGGTTCCGGATGAATCGGTTCAGAATGACGCAGAGAAGGCCGTAAACAAGCCCCCGGTGGAACATGACCGCTAAGACGATTTTCTGCACAGGAGGTGGTAACGATGCAGGAAGAAATCGAGCATAAGACGGTCAACCTTGCCATCTCGACCACAAAACTGTCCGCCCGCACCCTGCTGCGCGGGATGCAGTTTCTGTTGCGGCAGTACGACAAGCACGCTTCCCAGGGCAAGCAGTCCATGAAGCGGTTGGTACGGCAGAACCGTGGCGTGACCAATGTGGAGATTCAGAAAACCGGTATCAAGGATTTTGACCGCTATGCCAAGCGGTATCACATCGACTACTCCATCCAGAAAGACCTGTCCTGCAAGCCGCCCCGGTATCTAATCTACTTCAAGGCACAGGGCACGGATGCCTTGAATGCAGCTTTCAAGGAATATTCGGCATCGGTGCTGGATAAAACCAAGCGTCCTTCCGTGCTGACAAAGCTGCATGATCTGGCGCAGTCCGTTGCAAATCTGCCGGACAAAGTGCGGCACAAGCAGGAGGAACGCGGCCTATGAGCAAAAAGAAGCTTTCCAAGCTGCTGGCGCTCTATCTTCCCTATGTGGTAATTGGCTTGCTGGCAACCAATCTGGGCGAGGCGTGGCGGCTGGCTGCGGGTAAGGAACTGGGCGATAAAATCGTATCGCTGATGGATACTCTCCTGGCTGCATTTTCCAATCCGCTGCCCAGCCTGCGCCCATTTGACTTGTTCATTGGTCTGTGCTGCGGTGCTGGAATGCGGCTGGCGGTGTACCTGAAAGGCAAAAACGCCAAAAAGTACCGGCATGGCATGGAGTACGGCTCTGCCCGGTGGGGAACTCCGAAGGACATTGAGCCGTTCATGGCACCAAAGTTCGCCGACAACATCATCCTAACCAAAACGGAACGGTTGATGATGAGCAATCGCCCACCGGACCCCAAGAATGCCCGGAATAAAAATGTGCTGGTGGTGGGCGGTTCCGGCAGCGGTAAGACCCGGTTTTGGCTCAAGCCCAACCTTTTACAATGTCACAGTTCCTATGTGGTCACCGATCCGAATGGCGGATCAGCAATAAATCTGCTACTGGCTTTGGTGACATTATGGCCACTGAAACCTACGGTACCCGCCGAGCCAACGCTTACAAGATTTTGGAGGATACCTTGAATTTGCGTGACAGCCGCGTTTATGATACCATCGAGGAGGATGGGAAAGAAAAGCGTGTGCTGAATCAAAACGAAACCACCCTCGCCCAGCAGAAACAGCAGGCCATCAAGGATGCTTTCGCTGGCTGGGTCTGGAAAGATCCGCAGCGGCGGACTCTGCTGGTGAAGAGGTACAATGAGCTTTTTAACAGCACCCGACCCCGTGAGTATGACGGAAGTCATATTCATTTTGTGGGCATGAACCCGGAGATCAATTTGCGAGAGCATCAGCGCAATGCGGTTGCCCATGTGCTGTATGGGTACAACACCCTTTTGGCGCACGAAGTCGGTGCCGGCAAGAGTTTTGAGATGGCGGCTTCCGCTATGGAACTGAAACGTCTGGGCTTGTGCCAGAAAAGTCTTTTTGTCGTGCCAAACCATTTGACGGAACAATGGGCCAGCGAATTTTTACGCCTGTACCCCAACGCAAAGCTGCTGGTCACCAGCAAAAAAGATTTTGAACCCGGAAATCGAAAAAAATTCTGTGCGAGAATTGCGACCGGTGATTATGATGCAGTTATCATCGGACACAGCCAGTTTGAAAAGATACCCTTGTCCGCAGAACGACAGGAGCGTCTGATTCAGGAACAGATGGATGAAATCGAGGAGGCCATCGAAGAAGCGAAAGCACAGGTTGGCGAGCATTTCACAGTAAAGCAGCTGGAAAAGTTGCGCAAGTCTCTGAAACAGAAACTGGAAAAGCTGCAAGGCGCAGACCGTAAAGATGATGTGGTTACGTTTGAACAATTGGGCGTAGACAGGTTGTTTGTGGATGAAAGTCAGGCGTTTAAGAACCTCTACTTGTACACGAAAATGCGTAATGTCGCAGGTTTGAGTACGAGCGAGGCGCAAAAATCCAGCGATATGTTCGGCAAGTGTCGCTATCTGGATGAAATCACCGGTGGCCGTGGCGTGATTTTTGCAACGGGTACACCCCTGAGCAACAGCATGACCGAGATGTACACCCTCATGCGCTACCTTCAGTACAACACCTTGCAGCAGAAAGGGATGACCCATTTTGATGCGTGGGCTTCTACTTTTGGTGAAACTACTACTGCCATCGAACTTGCGCCCGAAGGTACCGGATACCGTGCACGCACCCGGTTCGCTAAGTTCTTCAACCTTCCTGAACTGATGGCGATGTTCAAAGAAGCAGCAGATATCAAGACCAGCGACCAGCTTCATCTCCCGGTGCCTGATGCAAAATTTGAGACGGTGGTGGTCAAACCTTCGGAAATCCAACAGGACATGGTGCAGGCGTTGAGCGAACGTGCAGCCGAAGTCCACAGCGGTTCTGTTGACCCCTCTGTAGATAATATGTTGAAAATCACGTCGGATGGCCGCAAAATCGGTCTTGACCAGCGGTTGATGAATTCCGCTCTGCCCGATGACCCCAACAGCAAATTAAATGCCTGCGTCAACAACGTCCTGCGCATCTGGAACGACACCAAGGAGCAGAAGCTGACCCAGTTGATTTTCTGCGATATGTCTACTCCCAAGGGGGACGGTTCGTTCAACGTTTATGATGATATCCGCTCCAAGCTGCTCAACGCTGGTGTGCCCGAACAAGAAATCGAGTTCATCCACAACGCAGATACGGAGAACAAGAAAGCAGAACTTTTCTCTAAGGTGCGCAGCGGACAGGTGCGTGTGCTGCTGGGCAGCACTGCCAAAATGGGAGCAGGGACCAACGTCCAGACGCTGCTCGTAGCGGTGCATCATCTGGATGTAGGCTGGCGTCCGTCTGATATGACCCAGCGCAACGGCAGAATCATCCGCCAAGGCAACCAAAACAAACAAGTCTACGTCTATAACTATGTCACGGAATCGACATTTGACGCCTACCTCTATCAGACCCTTGAGAATAAGCAGAAGTTTATCTCGCAGATCATGACGAGCAAATCGCCTATGCGATCTTGCGATGATATTGACGAACAGGCTTTATCTTACGCAGAAATCAAGGCTCTGTGTGCAGGCGACCCTCGCATCCGGGAAAAGATGGACTTGGACGTGCAGGTGGCAAAATTGAAAGTTCTGCGCGGTGACTTCCAGAATCAGAAATATCGTCTGGAGGATAAGCTGCTCAAAACTTTCCCGGAGGAGATCCAGAAACAGAAAACCCGCATTGCTGCTTTACAACAGGATTCACAGATTGCAGCAACACACCCGCAGGACAAAGAAAACTTCTGCGGCATGACCATCAAGGGCATGGTGTACGATGACAAAAAGGCTGCGGGTGAACGGCTGCTGTTGGCGCGGCAAGAGATGCCCAATGCCGATATGATGCTGCTGGGCACCTACCGTGGCTTTGAACTGAACATCCGGTTCGACAGCTTCAAGAATGAGCATCAAGCCGTTCTCCGGGCAGAGTTGAGCTATCCGGTATCGCTGGGCGATGACGTGCGCGGCAATATCACTCGTCTGGACAATGCCATCGACAATTTTGCCGACCGCATTGCCAATGCCGAAAACGCCCTGCAAAACCTTGAACAGCAGAAGCAGGCCGCAGAGATCGAGGTGGCAAAACCGTTCGCGCAGGAGGAAGAATTGCAAGAAAAATCCGCCCGTCTTGCCGAATTGAATGCTCTACTGAATATCGACCGTGACCGCAGTTCCTCGCAGGATGCTCCTGAAGAAACCAAGGAAGAGGAATCTCCTGCGGCTCGTCCGTCCGTGCTTGCTGCGCTGGAGGAAAAGGCCAACCAGCCGGAGCCAGTCAAACCGTTCCGCAGCTATTATGACAAGGATGGTGATGCACGATGAAAGAAAAGCGGGATGAAACCATCATCCTGCGTCTGACCAAAACAGAAAAGAACCGCATCTATGAAAAGATGTTCAGCATGGGCATCCGCAGCCTGAGCGCCTATATCCGAAAGATGGCACTGGACGGCTACTGCTTGAACCTTGACCTGCCGCAACTGCGGCGGATGGCATATCTCTTGCAGATGTGCAGCAACAATCTGAACCAGTACGCCAAAGCCGCCAATGAAAATGGTCGGGTCTATGCCGCCGACATGGAGGACCTGCGGCAACGGCTGGATGAGCTGATCGGCATTGGCAAGCAAATTCTTTCCAAGCTGGCAGAGCTATAAAAATTCCCGCAGTTGGAGGACTGCGGGTGTACATATAATGCTTGACATCCTTGCAACGTAGTAGTCGATACCTTTATAATAAGGGCGAACAGAAAGGAAGTGCTTGATATGATGTCTATGCTGAAGAAAATTGTTCTTTTCCCGATTTCTCTCTTTGTGGCCTTTCTAGCTCTGATGGCAAGGTGGCTGCTAACCCTGTCCAGCTATGTAGTTGCTCCGCTGATGCTCTACATCTTCGGCTGCGGCATCTACACTGCTTACCGTCAGACTTGGAATCAGTTCTTTATCCTGCTGGTGGCCGAGTTCATCTGCTTCATCCTCTTTTTCGGTGCAACTGCCATCACCGAGGGCATCGGGCGTTTCAGTGAATGGCTTGCAGAACTGTGAGGAATATTTTCAATCTTTTGCCGCCTTTGGGTGGCATTTTCCTTTTATGGGGGTGATTCAGGATGGCCGCGACACGGCTGATCGCGCTGCACAAAAACAAGGGCAAGTCGGTTGCGGCCTGCCTGAAAAGCCGCACGGATTACGCCCAGAACCCGGACAAGACACAGCAGGGCGAACTGGTCAGCAGTTACGAATGCAGTCCCCTGACCGTGGATGAAGAATTTATGCTCTCCAAACGCCAATACGAACTTGCCACCGGTCGCAGGCAGAAAAGCGATGTGATTGCCTATCAAATTCGACAGTCTTTCAAACCCGGTGAGATCACCGCCGAAGAAGCCAACAAGGTGGGTTATGAGCTGGCAATGCGTTTCACCAAAGGCAAGTATGCGTTTATCGTTGCAACCCACACGGACCGGGAACACATTCATAATCACATTATCTACAACTCCACTGCGTTGGACAGCACCCGGAAATTCCGGGATTTTTTATTGTCCGGGCTGGCTGTGCAACGGTTGAGCGATCTGATCTGCTTAGAGCATCAGCTTTCCGTCATTGAGAAGAAACCCTACCGGGAGCGGCAGAAGCGCACACTCTACCCGCCCAAAGAACGCAATCGTGACCGTCTATGTGGCGTGATTGACACTATTCTGGCGGAAAAGCCCAAAGACTACGAAGATTTTCTGCAAGGACTGGAGCAGCAGGGTTATGAGGTCAAGCGTGGAAAATACACCTCCGTCAAAGGCGCACGGCAGAAGCGATTCATCCGGTTCCGCACTTTGGGCGCAGGATATAGTGAAGAAGAACTGAAAGCGGTGATTGCGGGAAAAACCGAACACCGTCCGCGTCAGACACAGCCGTTCCAAGAGCCGCCGTTCCAATTGCTGGTTGACATTCAGGCAAAGCTCTCCGAGGGCAAAAGCGAAGGCTATGCACGATGGGCGAAAAAATATAATCTGAAAGAAATGTCCAAGACGCTGATTTTCTTGCAGGAGCACAAAATTGGCAGCGCAGATGAACTGAATGAACGCACAGCGGCGGCAACAGAAAAATACCACCAGCTGGGAGATTCTATCAAAGCCGCCGAAACACGGATGGCGGAAATTGCCGTGCTGAAAACCCATATCATCAACTATGCCAAGACCCATGAGGTTTACACCGCTTATCGGAAAGCTGGGTACAGCAAAGCATTTCTGGAAGCGCACCGGGAGGAGATCACTCTGCACAAGGCGGCGAAAGCTGCCTTTGATGAAGCCGGGCTGCAAAAATTGCCGAAGGTCAAGGAGTTGGATGCGGAGTTTGCAGAGCTACTGACCAAGAAGAAATCCGCTTACCCGGACTACCGCAAGGCACGGAACGAGATGCAAGAACTGGTTCGGGCACAGAAAAACGTGGAACGCTTTTTTGCGGAGGAAAAGCCAGCACAGGAGAACGAGCAGGTTCGATAAACGCAGATTGCCGAGAGTTGACCGCAAGAGGTCGGCACTCGGCAATCTTTTTTCGTTGGTTCAATCTTTAACGGAATTGTTTATTTCTTTCGATTGTGTATGTTGGTGCGGTCAACAGGTATCCTATGGAGTGTAAAGAACACGATAGGATGAGGTTGCACTATGAAAGAGCTTTTTGGACAGCGACTACGGGAGCAGCGTATAAAGCATGGGTTGACGCTGGAACAGCTTGCGGAAAAATCCGAGCTTTCCTCCAACTATATCGGCATGGTAGAGCGTGGCTTAAAGGAACCCGGTCTTGCCACCATTGTCAAACTTCTGAATGCTCTGAATATTTCCGCAGACACATTGCTGTGTGATCTGGTTCCCAGTGCATCCCATGTGACCGACGACGAGATCTGCAAGCGGCTGGAAGGCTTGACCCCTATTCAGAAAAAGGCAGCACTCGACTTGCTGGACACCTATATCGCCAATCTCCCTTACCTCACAAACGAGGAATAAACCACAAACTTTGCAAGCGCATCGGCTGAAATCTAGCCGGTGCGCTTTTCTTTTGCATTCCTTTCGACTATAATAATTCTTACAGGATGTATTGTTTCCTAAAGAGTCGATTGTTTGGGGGTATCAAAATGAGAGAACCACGGTACGACATTTTAGCTGATATTCAGGATGCGATCGAGCGAGCAAAACAAGGCAAGCTGGCGTTGTACTGGCAGCGCGCCATCCAGCGGGAATACCGATGCAAGAAAGTAACCCCTGCCGAGCAGCAGGCGTATGAGCAGCTGCAAAGCATTCTTTCCGAGATTTCGCAATGGAGCGATGAAGAAGATTTGCGCCACAACATGGAAAACATCGGCGGCAGGGTTCGCTTCTGCCGCTTTTGGAATGAGCACTACTCCATGGTGCAGTTGACGGAAGACCGCAACGGAAAATACTCCGCAGTCTACGTTCTGGATGCAGAAACTACCCCGGATGTGCGTAAGGAGGCGGCATTGCAGGCACAGAAAGAACTTGCGGACTGTATGCAGGTGTGGGGCATTTCGCTTCTGGATGCGCCTGTTCCTGAACAGATAAAGTACGATTCTCTTGCAGAAGCCGCTTCTCACCTCATGCAAGTTTTGAACGACCCAGAGCACATCACCGGGTAAAAAGCGTCCCGAAGGGATGCGCAGCCTGCATTGGGAAATGCAGATCAAAGGGGCTTGGGGCATTCCCCAACAAGCGTTTTGCAACGCAAAATAGGCAGATGTATATACGTCTGCACTGCTTGCTACAATGGTGTTGGTTCTGAGAAGTTCACAGCCAGTGAGCTATACAGATGCCCAAACCTAAGCTACAATGAAGATGTGCTGAGAGAACGAAGCATTGCTTGAGCTGAACAATTGTACTTCGGCCTTTCGAGGTCCACCACACGAACAGTGACTTGAAAAAGCTGGCATCCACACTCAAAAACTGGGAGGCGATATCCGTATTGTAATGGAACATACCAGTACGTAGTGGAGACCGATCGCACTGACATTGAAGGAAGCGGGCTTTTTTCCGTTGTCAATGCGATTTGCGGTCGAATAGGAGCTTCTTGTCCTTCATCTGTCTGCTTCTCCCTCATTTCTGCGCTGAGACGCAGAGCCAGCCTTTCTTTTTGTGTATCTGCACCTCGTGAAAGCCCGCCTGCTCCAGATACGCCTTCAGCTCGGTGTCCTTATAGATGGTCATGCCACCGATGATCTCCGTCCACCTCTCGTCCTTGTCCGTGTCGCCGTTTGCTTCGTTGCAGATGAGAAATGTCCCGCCGACCTTCAGCACCCGGTAAACCTCCCGGAAGCACCGAGGCAGATCAGGCCAGAAATAGACGGTTTCAAAGGCCGTCACCGCATCGAACCAGTTGTCCGTAAACATCATATCTGCCACGCTGCCTTGCAAAACGGCGCAGCGACCCTCCGCGATGGCGACGTCGTTGACCTTTTTCGACTTCTCCACGCTGACGGGCGAATAGTCGATGCCCTTGACGGCGCCCTGTGGGCATTTTTTCAGCAGCCGTCGGATGTTCGCCCCACCGCCGCAGCCGCAGTCCAGCACCTTGGCGTCCGGCGCAGTATTCAGAAATTGAAGCCCCCACCGGGCCACGGCGCTGTGACCGAGATTCATCATGGCGACCATAATTTTCCCGCCAAAGCCCACGGGCTTGCGGGTATTTTCAAAGAATGACATATCACACCTCCATTTTTACACACTCGGCATAGGTCAGCGGGAACGAGGCTTTCAGGACAGCGCTTTTCCGCACCGTCCAGCCGTTTTGCCGCAGGAAACGCAGGTATTCCTCGCTCGTCCATCTGCTATGGAGAGGGAAGCCCGCCAGCTTCATGAAAAATGCCTTGACCTTGCCGGAAAACGAGTTCCCCGCGTGGGTGAAGGTCGGCGCGATGAGCACGCCGTCCTCTTTCAGCACCCGCTTGATTTCTTGCAGGGCTTTTTCCGGCTGCGGCACGATGTGCAGCGCATTGGACACGATCACCACATCAAAGGACTTATCCGCATAGGGCAGGCGGAACATATCCTGCACGGAAAAGTGCAGCTTGGCAGAGTGGTTATCACGCTTGGCCTCGGCAATCATCTCCGCGGAGGCATCCGTCGCCTCGATGTGCGCTGCCGCGTTCACAATGTGCTTTGCAATCAGTCCCGTGCCGGTCGCCAGCTCCAGCACCGTTTTGGCTTTCACCACCGGCCGGATCAGCTTATACATCTCTTCGTATGCCGCCCGATCCTTTCGCATAAAGCGGTCGTAACGACCGGCATTTTTGTCCCAGAAGGTCTTTCGTTCTTTCATAGCCGTTGCCCTTATCTCTTCTTTATTTTTTGCCGCATTGTGCCTCTCGGAAAGGATTCAAAGTGCCACTAAATTTTCCCGTGCAGGCATCTGTCCCGCCGCTCTCAGGCGTATTCCAGCAGTGCATTGCACGCCGGACAAAGCGCCTCGCCCCTTGTCCCATGCACGCCACAATAATACCGGCGCACCATGAGGGTAACGGTTTCGATCTCCTTTTCCTTGTTCAAGTTCTGAAGTCTTTTCTGTTTTATACGCAGTTAGCAAAATCTAACCGTCTGGTGGAAGAAAAGGCAGACCACCTGTATGCAGTCTGCCTTTTGCCTGATGCGAAAGCCCGCAGACGCGCGGGGCTTACAGCACCAGCGAGGGCGCGGTGTAGACCCGTGCCTTCAGCTCGCTGTTTAGCATATACAGCCCCTTGCTGTCACCGCCGAACAGATCCATCTTGGTAATGAGGTCAGCGGCGTTCTTCTCTTCCTCGCCCTGTTCCTTGATGAACCAGTCCAGCATCTGCATGGTGCGGAAGTCCTTGACCTCGTATGCGGCGGCGTAGATGGCATTGATGCTGGCGGTGACCAGCTTCTCGTGCTCCAGTGCCTTTTTCAGCGGGGTCATGTGATCAACTCGCTCCCACTCCGGCTTTGCGATAGCCTCAAAGGTGACGCCCTCGCCGTTATTCTGCAAATACTGATAAAACAGCATGGCGTGATCCCGTTCCTCCTGCGCCTGTACCCGGTACCAGTTCTCAAAGCCGTCCAGTCCGACGGCGGCGTAGTAGTTGGCAAAGTCCAGATACAGATAGGCGGAGTAGAACTCCTTATTGATCTGCTCGTTGAGCAGCTTAGATACGTTTGCGTTCATGATACTTCTCCTCCATAAGATTGTCTTTTTCCTGCTCCCGGCAGGCAGGGCAGATATACCGTACCCAGAGCGATGCTGGGATGCTCCCTTTTCATCTCCAGGAACACCTGCTCCGCCGTGGGATGCTGCTGCAGCTCCGTTACGGCGACCAATATCTCCTCTGCGTATTTTGGCATACCGCCAACCCTCTAAATGCAAGAATGAGTCTTATTATTTTGCTTTTATTATACCTATATTTTTTTCTCTGTCAACAACCACAAAGGGCTTGTGCGCCAAAAGCTGCCTCGAAGTACCTTAACAGTTTTAACTGTGTCTGTTATATTTCAATATAAACTGTATCAGCAGTAAACACAGTTGCATTGGAGGTTGATTATGCGTCAGATATTGCTTTTCGCGGCACTTGCCGCCGTGCTTGCACTGCTTCTGGTGAGCTGCGGGGGAACCAAGGACAAGCCGGTGCCGACAGAGGAGGACGCTCCCGGCAAGGCGGCGTATCATAAGATCAGCGCCGAGGAAGCCTATGAGATGATGATCTCGCAGGAGATCGTGGTGGTGGATGTCCGCACCCGGGAGGAATACGATGGCGGGCATATTGAAAACGCCGTCCTTGTGCCCAACGAGAGCATCGGGAGCGAAATGCCCGAGACGCTGCCCGATAAGGAGGCGACGCTGCTGATCTACTGCCGCAGCGGCCGCCGCAGCAAGGATGCTGCACAAAAGCTGCTGGCGCTGGGGTATCAGAGCGTCTACGACTTCGACACGATCCTGATTGTCCAAATTCAATTCAAGGTCATGGTCGATGATGGGCAGCTTGAACCGGACGGACTTCAGCCACTGTCCATTAGGCTGGCGTTCCGGGCAGATCTGCACCTCGTCGATCAAAATTTCCACCAGTCTGCGGCGTTCCGCCTCGGTCATGGTGGCATAAAGCTTGTCAAAGCAAATCAGGATCTTATAGATGTTGTCGCCTGTGATTTTGTCGGCTTCAATGGCCTGCTTCTTTGCCCGGGCATCCATCAGTCCATTTTCCACCTCTTCGGTTTTATCGTACATCTTATAAAGGCGGTCGTCCGGGTCAAGGCTGTCGATCTCCTCCATAAGCCGGGATTTTGTGGAGTAGTGCTGCCGTAGCTGCTTCTCATAGGCGGCGATCTCCTGCTCAATGGCAGTGGTATCTACCTTCATGTGTAGACCTTGGTCTTTTCTGCTGCCATTTCCAGCACCTCCCATTCGTACCGTCTTGTTCGGAATAGACTTTGCAAGCAAAGTCGTGTGCCAAAGGGCGCTGCTCTCGCCTGTCGGCTCGGTCAAGCGCTTCAAAATGCAACGCATTTTGAGGTCGCCACTGGCGACCCGCGCCCCTTTGGATTCTCCGTTCACATTGTCCTACGGACGATGTGATTTTATTGTTGTAGCGATTCGCTTCATCCCGGTTTCGTCCCGGTTTGCAGAATGCCCTTGCAATCCGAAAGAAGCCGTGCTATAATGCCGCTGTAATTGAATCAGAGATCTTCAGGGCAGGGTGCAATTCCCTACCGGTGGTACAGCCCACGAGCCGTAAGGCATGATTCGGTGAAACTCCGAAGCCGACAGTACAGTCTGGATGAAAGAAGATATCAAGTGCAGAACCCGTACGGTCCTGCGCTTGTGGAGGCTGCTCTGGGATGCGTTTGCATTCTGGAGCTTTCTTTTTTGCACAAGGATCCCTTGTGTTTTTCGGCTTGCCCTGAACGTTTTTGTTCAGGGCTTTTTCTTTTGGAGGCAACACGATGAACGACAAAGACTATATGCGTCTGGCTTTGCAGCTTGCAAAAAAGGGCTGCGGGTGGACATCGCCCAACCCGATGGTGGGTGCCGTGGTCGTAAAAGAGGGCAGGATCATCGGACAGGGCTGGCACCAGAAATACGGTCAGGCTCATGCGGAGCGCAATGCGCTGGCATCCTGCACCGAAGATCCGCAGGGAGCGACCCTGTATGTGACATTGGAGCCGTGCTGCCATTACGGAAAGCAGCCGCCCTGCGTGGATGCGATTCTGGACGCGGGCATTCACCGGGTGGTCGTGGGTTCTGCTGACCCGAATCCGCTGGTGGCTGGAAAAGGAATTGCAATCCTGCGTGCACACGGCATAGATGTGACCGAAAATGTTCTGCAAGAGGAATGCGATGCGCTGAACAAGGTGTTCTTCCACTATATCACCACAAAACGCCCCTTCGTTTCCATGAAATACGCCATGACGATGGACGGAAAAATCGCCACATACACAGGCGCTTCCAAATGGATCACCGGGGAAATTGCCCGGACTCATGTTCAACGGCAGCGACACCGATTCCGCGGCATTATGGTGGGAGTCGGAACCATTCTGGCAGATGACCCGCTGCTGACCTGCCGGATAGAGGGTGGCCGTGATCCCGTCCGGATCATCTGTGATACACATTTGCGGACACCGCTGCAATCACAGGTGGTCATGACCGCCAAACAGGTCCCCACCATTCTTGCGACCTGCTGCGGCGACCCAGAGAAGCAGGCGGCATATCAACAGACCGGGTGCCGAGTCCTTTGTCTGGAAGAGCAATGCGGTCATGTGAATCTTCTGCAACTGATGGAACAGCTGGGGCAGGAGCAGATCGACAGCATTCTGCTGGAAGGCGGCGGAACCTTGAACTGGTCTGCACTGGAAAGCGGCATCGTGCAGCAGGTACAGGCTTACATTGCCCCGAAGCTGTTCGGAGGTAGGGATGCCAAAGCACCCATTGAGGGTGCAGGTGTTTCGTTTCCGGATGCTGCATTCCGCCTGAAGAACAGCCGATTGGAACAGCTTGGCGAAGATTTCCTGATCGAAAGTGAGGTGGAGTACCCGTGTTTACCGGAATCGTGGAAGAAGTCGGAACAATAAAATCCATCAATCGGGGACAGCATTCCGCCGTACTGACGGTTCGTACAAAAACGGTTCTGGAAGGAACCCGGATCGGTGACAGCATCGCCGTCAACGGCATCTGCCTGACCGTCAGGCAGCTCTTCCCAGATGGCTTTGCTGCGGATGTCATGCATGAGACCTTGAACCGTTCTGCACTTGCACAGCTCACCGTTGGAAGTGCTGTCAATCTGGAACGTGCCATGCCGGCCAACGGACGTTTTGGCGGACACATCGTAGCAGGCCATGTGGATGGCGTCGGACGCATTGCTAATATCCGAAAAGACGATACGGCCATCTGGTACACCATTCATGCAGATTCTGCGATCCTTCGCTATGTCGTTGAAAAAGGCTCTATCACAATAGACGGTATCAGCCTGACCGTGGCTGCGGTGGAACCTACGGGCTTTTCCGTGTCCACGATACCGCACACCGTCTGTCAGACGAACCTGAACCAGCGGCACAAAGGGGATTTTGTCAATCTGGAAACCGATGTTATCGGAAAATATATCGAGAAGCTGCTTCCATCAGAAGCACTAAAGCAAAACACGCTCACAAAAGAAATGCTGCTGCGCTGCGGCTTTTAAGGAGAGTTTAGGATGAACTTCAATACCATTCCCGAAGCTTTGCAAGACCTGAAACAAGGAAAAATCATTCTGGTAACGGATGACCCCGACCGTGAAAACGAGGGGGACTTCATCTGTGCTGCCGAATTTGCCACCACCGAAAACATCAACTTTATGGCGACCTACGGCAAAGGTCTGATCTGTATGCCGATGTCCGAGGCTTTTGTCCAGAAGCTGCAATTTCCGCAGATGGTGCAGCATAACACCGACAACCATGAAACGGCATTTACGGTGTCCATCGACCACGTTTCTACTTCTACGGGCATTTCTGCCGCAGAGCGTTCCATTACGGCGATGGCTTGTGTGGACGACCACGCAAAAGCAGAAGATTTCCGCAGACCGGGCCATATGTTCCCCCTTCTGGCAAAAAAGAACGGTGTGTTGGAGCGCAACGGTCACACGGAAGCAACCGTTGACCTGTGCCGTCTGGCAGGGCTGAAAGAATGCGGCCTGTGCTGCGAGATCATGCGGGAGGATGGCACGATGATGCGTACCGCTGAACTGGCAAAGCTGGCAGAGCGCTTCCAGATCAAATTCATCACCATCCGTGATTTACAGGAGTACCGCAAGTGTCACGATAAACTGGTCGATCAGGTGACAGCGGTGAACCTGCCTACCAAGTATGGCACCTTCAAAGCATACGGTTTTGTGAGCCGCCTGAACGGAGAACATCACATTGCACTGGTAAAGGGCGACATTGGCGATGGAAAGGATGTTTTGTGCCGCGTCCACTCGGAATGCCTGACAGGAGATACATTTGGCTCTTTGCGTTGTGACTGCGGCCAGCAGCTGGCCGCTGCCATGACGCAGATCGAAAAAGAAGGCCGGGGCATCCTGCTCTATATGCGGCAGGAAGGCCGGGGCATCGGTCTGATCAACAAACTGCGTGCCTATGAACTTCAGGAGCAGGGCATGGATACGCTGGAAGCCAATCTTGCCTTGGGGTTCCATGGAGATGAACGGGAGTATTATCTCGGCGCGCAGATCCTCCGGGAACTTGGCGTAAAAAGCCTGCGCCTGCTTACCAATAACCCGGACAAGGTATATCAGCTCTCCGAGTTTGGGCTGGAGATCTCCGAGCGCGTACCCATTCAGATGACGGCGACCCCGTATGACCTGTTTTACCTGAAAACGAAGCAGGCACGGATGGGACATATTCTGGAATATTAACAACGAAAGAGGTATTTAAGAATGAAAACGTTTGAAGGTAAGCTGGTTTCTCAGAATATCAAGATCGGTATCGTAGCAGCCCGTTTTAACGAGTTTATCACGTCCAAGCTTCTGAGCGGAGCAATGGACGGCCTGCTCCGGCACGATGTGCAGGACGCTGATGTTCATGTTGCATGGGTTCCGGGTGCTTTTGAAATCCCACTGGTTGCCTCTAAAATGGCAAAAAGCGGAACGTACGATGCTGTGATCTGCCTTGGTGCAGTGATTCGCGGTTCTACCAGCCATTACGACTATGTGTGCAATGAGGTTTCCAAAGGCATTGCCACGGTCTCGCTGGAAAGCGGAGTTCCCGTCCTCTTTGGTGTTCTGACCACCGAAAACATCGAGCAGGCCATCGAGCGGGCAGGCACCAAAGCAGGTAATAAAGGCTATGACTGTGCAGTCAGTGCCATCGAGATGGTAAACCTGCTCCGGGAAATGGATACCGCCGCAGAGTAAAATACACGCAGGAGTTTGCCATGATCGTTATAAAAACCCGACAGCCTGACCCGGAATTGGAGCAGAAGATCCGGATGCTTCTGGAACGAGAGCACATCGAGGCAGAGCAAATATCCATTGATTCATGGGAGAAGTTGGTTCTTCCGGAGCTTACACTGGATGGAATGACCCACGAAGTGTCGTGCAACGGCAGAAAAGTCTCCCTTACACGACTGGAGTTCGATTTGCTGCTGATGCTTGCCTCTCACGAAAGACAAATCTTTTCAAAAGAAGAGCTTTTCCGTGCTGTGTGGGGGCAAAACTGTGATGACACCTTAAAGGTCGTGGCAAATACCGTTTCCAATCTGCGAAAGAAGCTGGCCGGCTGCGGCAGCTTTATCCGCACTACCCACGGCGGCTATACTTTTGTAAGCCAAAAGGAGAACGACCCGGTATGACCAGGATCTTATTTATTTGTCTCGGAAATATCTGCCGAAGCCCCATGGCCGAATATATCATGAAAGACCTTGTGTCCAAGGCAGGGCTTTCCGAGCGATTTGAAATCTCATCAGCCGCCACCAGTGCATGGGAGATCGGAAATCCGGTCTATCCACCTGCGCAGCAGAAGCTGGCAGAACATGGCATCGACTGCAACGGCAAGAGCGCTCGGCAGATGACCCGGCTGGATTATGCACGGTATGATCATCTGATTGGCATGGATGAAAGTAATCTGTGCGACATCCTGCGGATTGTCGGCGGTGACCCACAGCATAAAGTCTCTCTGCTGATGGCGCATACAGGTCAGCCCCGTGAGGTAGCAGACCCATGGTTCACGGGAGATTTTGAAGCCACATGGCGGGATGTGCTGGAAGGGTGTACGGCATTGCTTGAGGAACTGCGATCATAACAGATTATCATAAAAACGGACGGATGTCTGCCAGTTGACAGACATCCGTCTATTTTTTTATTTCAAATCATCTTAAAATACTTCAGTGCCTCCCGGATGGCTTTTTCCTTCTCCGGCGGGCACTTGAGCTGCTTGGGGTTCTCAGCCTTAGGCTTGTTGTAGTTCTGCCGCTCCTTGATGCCGCACTTGCGCTTGACCTGTGCAATATAGAGGTTGCTCACGTTCAGACCGGTGTGCTCCTTGACGTACTCCCGGATCTCTTCATAGGTAGCCTTGTTTTCCGCAGCAGTCACGTCCAACTCATCCATCTTCAGGTCTACCGTGATCTTCTGGTAGACATCTAGTTTGGACAAAGCGCATACCGTCTCGGCGGTGTCATCGACTGGCCCTACGAGCTTGTGAAGGAGGGATGATTGTGGACAGTTCTTTTAATCTGGCCGTCCATGCGCTGGTCTGCCTGAGCCACAGTGGACGCTCCCTCAGCAGCGAAGCGCTGGCGGAGAACATCTGCACCAATCCCACCCGCGTCCGCCGGGTGCAGGCGGTGCTGAAAAAGGCGGGAATAGTGGAGACCCGGGAGGGCTTGGACGGCGGCTATCCGGGAAACGCTGGCGCAGTGAGGGCGTGGCTATGGAGCAGATCTATGATACGCTTCCATGTAGCACACTTCGTGTCTCTTTAGAAACCGAGGGTAACGGTCAAAGCCATCCGTTTGCACCATGGTCAAAATGCAAAAAGCGCAGCCGCAGATATTCTCTGCGGCTGCGCTTCGATCCATTTTCAAAGCTTCGGCATCACTCAACGCCATATTGTTGTCTAAATAAATCAGCGACGATGTTTTGCTTTTGAGGCATCGGGCGGCCGGACGAAGCCAGACTCGCCGCCTACTCCGCGCAGAGCTCAGCCACCAGAGCGTCCATCTGCGCTTCGCTGGTTTGGTTCAATGCACCACGCAGAGACACTACCGTTTCGTAAAGGTGGATATCCTTCATCTCCTCCAGTTTGGTGCGCATCAGCCGCGCGGCAGCAGGTGCCCAAGAGCCGTTTTCAATAAGACCAACCCGGCGGTTCCGGAATCCCTTTGTTTGTAAATGTTCCAAAAACTCCTTCATGGGCGGAAACAGTCCTCCGTCATAGGTGGAGCAGGCCAACACCAGTTTCCCACAATAGAATGCGCTGGTCACGGCATAGGAAAGGTCTGTTGCCGTCAGATCGCACATGGTGACTTGCGCACCTTTTCCCTCCAGCTTGCTCTTGAGGGCCTCCGATGCGTATGCGGTATTTCCATGGATGGACGCGTGGACGATCAGGATGCCCTCCGGTTCTTCCGGTTTCCATTGTGACCAGAGATCATAGAGCCGCAGATACTCTCCCAAGTCTTCTGTGAGCATGGGGCCATGGAGCGGGCAGATCGTTTTGATCTCCAGCGCGGAGATTTTTTTCAGCAGCGCCTGCACCTGTGCGCCATACTTTCCGACGATGTTGTAATAATACCGCCGGGCCTGCGGCGCCCAGGGGGCACGGGCAGTCCGTTCCAGTGAACCGAAGCGGCCGAAGGCATCCGCCGAGAACAGGATCTTTTCCTCCTCTTCATACGCTGCCATCACCTCCGGCCAGTGTACCATCGGCGCCAGCAGGAAGCGCAGCCGGTGTGAGCCCAGAGAGATCGTGCTGCCCTCGCCAACCTCCAGCATACGCTCTTCCGACAATGCACCTGTGCCGAAGAACTGCTTGATCAGGGTAAATGTTTTCGCGTTTCCCACGATCTTCATCTCCGGGTACTTTTGTGCCAGCCGCATGAGGCTGCCGGAATGATCCGGCTCCATGTGTGTGACCACAAGATAGTCGGGGCTGTGCCCCTCCAACACCTGCGCTACATTGGAAAGCCATTCCTCCGCCGCCCGTGCGTCCACGCTGTCCATCACGGCGATCTTCTCATCCAGAATGACATAGGAGTTGTAGCTCACTCCCATAGGCTGGACGGGGTACTGGTTTTCAAAGAGTGCCAATGTGTTATCATCCACCCCTACATAGCGGATGGCATCTGTTACCGTTCGGATATCCATATAAAAAATACCTCCTATTTTCCTTACTCAGACTCTGACTGATAGGTTCTTCTTTTCTAATGGAACATACGCTCAACCGCGGATCGACGGTCGCGCATTTTACCGTTGCCTTGCTTCCCCCAGAGTCGTTACATGTGGTACACCGCAGCGGAGCGAAG
>ENA-USUE01000267-USUE01000267.1-human-gut-metagenome-genome-assembly--contig:-NODE-267-length-30594-cov-63.644788_pt1 | contig 30594 bp, 17 predicted proteins | sample MGYA00250060_ERZ773396 | MGnify/ENA primary metagenome ERZ773396 (study PRJEB29103, sample SAMN06111989) | human gut metagenome | biome: human gut; feature: ankylosing spondylitis patient; material...
CTCTTAGTGGAGAAGAAGCGGAACCACCGTAGCGTGAAGGCCAGTGATTTACAATCAGGTGAAACGGTTCCCCGGCCAGTATACCACTTACCAGCAGAATGTCGCGGGTTTTATAGTGCGGCATATCCGGCTTGTTGAAAGGATAGGTTCTGGCATCAATCAGCTTGAACAGTTTCGGGTTGTACAAGGCTGCTACGTCGATACCTCTGTGGTCGGGCGATTCGAAATGTACGATTTCATATCCCGTTCCACTGATGGGAGCTGTTTTTGTCAGGTCTTCCAATACTTTCCGGTTTTCCACTTCTGAGATACCGATGATAGCAGGGCCTGCCGGACAATAATCTCTTCCCAATTGTGAGATTACCTTGGCAATATTCTGTAACTTTTGTTCATACTTGGTCTGGGTCCATTCATACTTTCCTTCCGGAGTGAAATCATCATCCCCTTCGTTGTTAGGGTCGTCCACCGTATCCCAAAGGTTTTCTAAATTATAGAATGCGGCTGCATAAACACCCAGTCTGTCTTGTGCAAACAGACTGGTGGTATATACACAAGTAATGAACAAAGTGAAAATAAGCAATCGTTTATTCATAACTTTCATGGTTTGATGTGTGCATTAATTGCTTGGAGTGGGTTCAATGGTTGTACCTCCGCCACCACCGGTGCTGCCACTTCCACTTCCTGGAACATAGAGTTTGACGCTGTATAAGCGTAAACCATAAGTGTTTTCTGAGGTTGTACAATAGAACTCTAAAGTTGTATTGTCGGATATTGTTACATTTTCAATCGTCATTTTGAAAGGAGTATTTCCTTGTTGAGCATCACCGGTAACTTCTTTGCTTGGAATACTTAATTCTTGTCCATTGCATTTTACTCTCAAGGTTTTTAAATCTTGTTTTTTATACATTGGAGCCTACTTGATATTCTAAAGTAGCAGATGTATTACCTTGTGCATTGATATTTTTGATAGCAATTGCTACATCTTTTGTTCCAGGGAACCAGACATTCGTAAGATTACTTACAATACGTACAGATGCTTTTTCTTCAGATGTGTTCTCAAACATGCTGGCAGGATTATCAAATCCAGTATAATCACTGAAATATGGCCAGTAGGTTCCGCTCTTCTCTGGAGTTCCAAAAGATTCTTGGAATAAAACGGTTTCACCACTTGGAGTTTCTCCACCTTCATTTCCACCTTCTTCATTGCTTCCGGTAAAGTCGCTTACGTCATTAGCAGTGCGTAAAGTAAGCTGCCAAGTACCTCTGAATCTTCCTAAGATACCTGTTACATTACCTTTTCCTTCTGGAAGTTTATTACCTGCAAAGCTGGCATAATTGCTGGTACGAATCATGATAGTATTTCCATGACTGTCGGTAATGTTTTCTTCACCATAACCATCTTCTGGAGCAAAGATACCCTTACCACCGTTCTGGAAAGTAACTCCGGTAAATTGCACTAATTTGAATTTATAGTTATCGGGAGCAGCGTTGATGGTACTGATGTCATCAATTACAACAGGCTTGGCATTTTCTGGATTAGCCCATCCGTCTTTGCTGACATGTTTTTCGAAATCTTCCCACGGTGTGCGGAATAAATATCCTTCTGGATGTCCTAGCTGTTGTTCGTCACCGTATACAGAAATGCTCAATCCGTTCAGGTCTACATATACAGTCTGACCTACCGGATAATAGTTGTACACACTGCTTTGGTCTACTTCCATTTCAATGGCACCCGTTTCATCTTGCAGATAGATTTTCTTGAAGATGTTTCCTGATTCATCGTTACCAGTGATAACGGCTTTAAGCACTTGGTCTTTCGTGATAATGATAGGCGCATCTTCAGCTGCTGCCGCATTTTCTGTGCGCAATTCTGAAATCGTGATATTGGCTGCCGGACCTGTGTATTCAGGTTCTGTCAAGAGAGGAGCATCATAGTCTCGTTCACAAGCAAAGAGAGCGAGTGAGGCAATGAGTGGCAGACTGATATTTCTTAAAAGTTTCATATATTCTGAGTTTTATGTAGGTTAATGATTAAAAACGGTAGCTCACATTCAGGAAGCAGTTGATGCCCTGCATGTAGTAGTATTTTCCTCCAAAGCGTTCCGGATGGTCAAGGTCAAATCGTCCCTGTTCGTATCCTCCGGTACAAATATCTTTCTTGTTCAATACATTGTTCAGAGAAAGATTGAAGTTGATAGATTGTCTTCCAGGCAAGTAGAAAATTTTTCCGATAGACAAGTCTAATGTATAGGCTGCCGGGAAACGTTCTTGTGTGGTCAACTGCTTGAAGGCATCGTAATACTGGTTATACGGAGTTACTTCTGTGTAGCTTGAAGCCAGACGGCGGAGGGGAGCAGCTTCGATGTAGTTGCGTGCAAATCCGTTCAGGTTGGCTCCCAGGAACCAGTATTTGATGAAGTAACGGATTCCGAATGTACCGGCAATCTGTGGAACTCCACCTACGTAAACATCCTTCATGTATACTTGTTCTCTTTCTACTATCTTTCCGTTTTCAGAGTTCTTGATACCGTCAGGGTTGTTGCTGTAATAATATTCACCTACGGTTCCGGCCAGGTCGAAGCTCCAATGGTCATCCAGTTTGTAAGTAGCTCCCAGCTCAATACCTCTGTGAATGCGGTTTACTCCATACAACACGTGGTTGATGAATGTTCCTTCAATGCCGTCATAGTAGCTGCTGCGTTCCATCTGGTCATAGAAATTAGTCTGGAATACTCCGATACGTCCGGCCAGGTGAGGAGTAGAGAAGATGTAGTTGATGTCGGCAGAGAGAACCCGTCCACTCTTCATGTCATCAATGGTACGGTCTGTGATACGCGGTGATACGTATGCTTCGTTGGGCAACGGAGCTTCACTACCATAACTGATGTTGGCGTTAATCATGTGACGTCCGTTGAACTTGTAGGTCAGTCCTCCCTTTACCATTAAGTCTGTGAACTGATGGCGAGCACCTTTGCCGAAAGAACTGTCCGGATAACGTCCGTTACGCATTTTACCATCACGCTGGAAGCTGGTATAAGTCAGCTTCATTCCGTAATAGTAATCCCAGTAGCGTGAGTGATACTGATTGACAACCCAGGCATTCAGTGAGTAAATGTTCAGATTATAGTTATAACCGAAGATGCCGTCCTCGTATACTTTTCTTTGCGGGCGGTTCAAGTCATTCTGAATTTTATCCGGATCACCGGAGAAATCTTGTTCTGCAAATTTGTCAATATCCAGCACATATTCTGCTCCCAGCAGGTCGGCTACAGTTTTGAACTGGCGTGATTGAGTGTAGCGTGCACCCACTCCTGCAGTGATATCGAAATGGCGGCTCATGCGTGCATTCAAGGTCGAGTTGAATGACGTTTCCAGCAGGTCACTGCGGCGTTCTTCCAGCATATAAACTGCAGCTCCATTGCCGTTGCGTATGTTGTTGGCATTCGCCAGATAGAGATCATCCCAGTTGATTTGTGTAAAGCTTGTCTGGTTACTGCTCCACAATTCTTTGTATCTTGCTTGAGTTGATTCATTTTCAAAGTAGGAAGGCAGATAGCGGTAATAGTCCGGACGAGGGTCTGGGGCATTGTACCAGTTGAGTGCCGTATTTCCGTAGCGGGCATAATGTGCTCCTACACCTGTCGTCAGCGTCATGTTGTCGTTGATTTTCCAGATGTGTGAAATGATAGCTGTCGGGTCGAATGCCGTAACTACCTTTGCATTTCTTTTTTTTCCGTCCTGATATCCCCAGTTCGGGTTGTAAAGGTAGTTTCCTGTCAGTTCATACACTTCACGGTAAGAGCTACCTTGCTGTCCGCGTTGTACCGGTGATACAAAAGCTACCATTGACAGGCTATGTTCTCCTCCTTTCCATTGCTTTTCTGCCGAGAAGGCAAAAGATACGTTTTTGTAGAAAGTACCGTCGATGTTACCTTCATTCGAATAGCGTCCACCAATAGAAGTCGTGAATGCCCATCCATTGTCCTTCAGTCCGGTAGAATAGGTAAACATGCCACGGAGATAATAGTTTCGGTTGGTATAGCTTAAGGTTAACTTTCCTCCAGGAGTATAGTTGCTGGCACGCATGTTGATGTTTTCCGTACCTCCTAGCTCACCAAAAGTAAAAGATGAAGGAGCTGTGAAATTGGTCACATCACCGTTACGTGTCATGTCGTTCAGTGCACCTACTGCCGCGTAGTTGAATACACCTCTGTTCTGGTCGTTGAATTCTACGCCATTGATGTATTTTACTTCCTGTGTGCTATTATATCCACGCGGAGAGAAGCGTGCAGGTGAAAGCTGATAGGCAGCTTTGTTCAGGAAAATATCATTTGATAGAATCACGGTAGAGCTGACATCCTGCCCGGAGGTTTCCACGTCATCATCCACCATACCGGCATCAATGATACCAATCATGGACACGTCTTCGTTTGCGTTAAGTTCAGTTACTCGGATAGGTTTTAGTTCAGTTACGCCTAAGTTTTCTACTTCAATGGAGACACTCTTGGGCGTAATCATTACGGAGTTAAGCTGAATGACGTAAGTTCCCGGCTGAATATTTCGGATGGTGAAATTTCCGTCCGCGTCGGTTGTGACTTGGCGGTTCAGTTCTGTCACCGTCACAATTACACCTGGAATAGGGTCATTGCTTACTGCTCCGATCACACTTCCTTTCACGCTTACATTTCCTTGTGCAAAAACAAGGCAAGGAAGGAAGAATGCCATGAAGAACAGTAATTTGTGTTTCATAAAAAATAATTGTTAGTTTAGTGTTATTTTATAAGGGGTTGAAAGAGAACATGAAAAAGTTTTATAGAGCTTTTTCATGTTCTCTTGTGAGGGGAATAGATCAAATTGTTATTGGATTTCAACTAATTCCATGTCGTCGTAATAAATGTATCCACCAGCTTCATTGCTATCCATATTGCGGTAAGTTCTTACTTCATAACGCATTTTTACAGTGCCAGCAGGAGCTGTGAACTCTATTGTAACTTGTTGCCATTCTGCATTGTCTGCAGAGTAGTCGCTTTGCTGAATTTGTTTGTTAATATCATTAATTGTTTTTCCGTCACTACCTACCATGGCAAACCAATAGCGGCTACTTGCTTTTGTATCATTATCCAAGAACCAGTAAGAGATTCTATACTTCTTGCCGGCTGTGATAGCTACTTCTTGTTGAATCTTATTTGTACCACTGGCCGAAGTTTGTCTCAGTGAATTATTTCCACCATGTTTGATACTGGTCTCTTTTACAATTTCTCCTGTATTATATGTAGCATTGTCCCATGCAGTTGGCAATTTGCTGGTCCAGTCTTCGAATCCAGGGTTAGTTAATAAATTAGTTCCTTCTCCTGGTTCAGGATCGACTGTTCCTCCTCCTTCTCCGTTGGCAACTACTTTCACGTTTTTGATTTCCCAAGTACCGGCTGCATCGGTTGTACTTACATATTTGAATGCAAATTTGATTGTTTTTCCAGCATAAGCAGACAAATCGACAGATGAAGTTACAAATGTATAGTCATTGTTTGTTCCGTATTTGTCAATGCTCAACTGCTGCCAATTCTCAGCGCTTGTTTCAGTAACCCAGAGACTTATAAAGTTCTCAACAGGAGTTCCTATAAATTTGTGGGTATGGTCGAATGTCAGAGTTGCAGTGGTTGCCTGGCTCAAATCTATAGCAGGAGAAACTAACCATGATTCAGATGCTTTTGCGCCTCCGATATAAGCGCTGGCTTTCATATAATTGTCATCATTGAAAGTGTCATGTTTCCACACGTAAGTTCCACCTTCTGGAAGTTGCTTGTCTTCAATGGTGAAGTTGCCTTGGCCAGTAGCAAATGGTTCATCTAATGCTACAGTTTCTCCGCCCGGTTGAGTTCCACCGTCAAAGTCTACGTTGATGTCTCCACCTGGTTTTTCAACCCAGTCATTAATTGTTGCGTTACCTACGCTAACCACTGGCTTGCCATTGTTGATAGACAGATTGGCATTGAAACTTACGTTCGTTCCTTTTTCGAAAATACTTACATCACTAATCGTATGGGTAAATGATTGTCCGTTAAGGTTGAAGGTCAGATTAATTGATGTTTGGTCTGTACTTGCAGCAGTTGGAAGTATGATAGCTGTAGCCGTAGCTGTAGTTCCTTGCGCATCTACATACATTGCTACATCCTTATTATTGGTACCTGTTGTGCCAGCTAAGGTCCCGTCTGCCAAGTTAAATTCACCTTCTGTTGTGATACCCTTCATATTAACGTTCAGCCCGTTAAGGGTTTCAATTGTTTCATCTTTGGTAACATTCAGAGTCAGTTTGGCCAACTGATGTGTAAAGCCCAGGCTGATGTTTGTGGCAGTAGCAGCTTCCACTCCTTTAGTTCCATTTGAATAAATCAAATCGATAGCAGCCGGATTGCTTTGATCCGATACGTTGATTGCAATCTTATTGCCACTTACATTCGTAGTATAAGGATAATATGCAATGAAGTCCACGCTTCCGCTTTCCGGAAGATAGATGCCGTTGCCCGAGGCGGCAGTCAGGGTTCCATTGGTTTGTGCAATATACTTTTTGTTTTGTGCAGTAGCAGCCTCAATTCCACTTCCTGCATTCATCATGTAGATACCTACTTCATCGTTTGCATTCCAGACATTATCTGAAATTCTAGACTGAATAGTTGTGGTGAAAACGATGCCTTCGCTTCCGTACCAGTCACTGTGGTCGTCGTTGTTTGTACAGCTCATTAGAGCTAGGGTTGACAATGCCCCTGTGTACAATAGATTCGAGATTTTCATATTAATTTATTTTTTGTGAACATGATTATTTTATTTCCAGCTTGTTTTTTGGCTTTTAATGCTTTCAGTGATTTCTGGCTTGTCAGGAAAGAATGTGAATCCCGTTATTTCTTCCAGTTCCTTAACGGATAGTATTCCTACATTATAATCTCTGTGGCTGTAGGATATGTTATCCAGTTTGTAGGCTACTGTCTGGAACTGTTCGTTTATTTTCCGCGCCAATGCCTTAAAGTAGTATTTGGGAACAGCCATGTTTTTCCCGTCATTATCTTGTACATATTTGATTGTTTGGTCTGTCTGGGTTGTAGGCATGGCTCCGGTTACTACATATAATGTATCTGTGGCGCTACTCCATCCTCTTACAGCACTTTCCAGGTCAGCCCAAATAGCTTGATTCATTTTTTGTCCTATTTGAGGAGTCATATTGGTGTAATAAAAGGTTTGGCTGTTGATCGAGTTTGAACGTGTCCGGTCGCCGCTGGGAATTTGATGTCCCCGGTCATATCCGGAGATGCCTTTCAATAAATTGGGTTGTAGGTTTTCTGCTAATTTATCATCATATCCCCATGCATCGGTACGTCCGCTGTCTCCCAAATACCATGAGCATAATGGATATGCCACCCAATAAGCCATTTTCAAATCCGTATCATACAGCATGCTGTAATTACGAATTTCGACACCGTTGAGTGTACTGTTCTGATAAGTTTCTCCAGTGTAATGAATAATGTATTTGATATTAGGTTTAGCTAATTGAGATTCAGTAATTAATGGAGTTTCTGCCCATTTTGTGTATTGGGCTTGCGGATCAGTTGTAATTTCTCCTCCTTGGTAATTTATATTTACATTGTATGTATATTTGTTACCTTGTTCAATACTTCCAGAAAGCTTGGTATCAATTTCTTGACTCTGTCCGTTGAACTCCAGTTTGATTTTTACGCTCTCACTCAGATTTTGTGGCAGCAAGATAGCTTCCGCTTGGGTAGCTTCTTCATTTATGTATAAGGAGAAAGCGCTTGCTTCACCAGAAGGAGTGATTGAACCATTGGACAGGTTGGCTGTTCCTTTTACTTTAAGTCCGCTGATAGAAGCCTTGATACCTTTCAGTGAACTTCCAGAAGTAGATTTTAGGTTTAATACCAATTTGGCCAGCAGGTGCTTGAACTGCAGATTACCTTGTGGAGAAGTCTGGTCACGTCCTGTCAGGTTTACAGCAGTCATCAGGTCAATAGCATTTTGTTTAGTCTGATCACTGAGGTTGATAGTATAATTAGTGTGATCATTTGTATTTTCATTATACGGGTAATATGCAATGAAATCAACAGTGCTATTATTTTCAGGATAATACATGGGCTGGTTTTGACTGATAAAATAGCCGTCTCCTTTTGATGTCACATAGGGTACGTTTGTTTCCAGTATATTTTTATTTTCACTGGCAAGCATGAAAACTCCGATGACGTCGTTTGTCTCCCAGGAGGTATCGTATGCACGCGAATTATTAGTGTCATCTATGAGTGACATGAATGTTATACCATTTTTGTTCACTTCATTTTGGATGCCATTTGTTTCGTCATTCTGACAGGACTGTAGAATGCTCAGGGAAAGCATAATCCCTAATAGTGATTTCATTTTCATATTAAGAATAGTTTATTTTATGTTTTTTAATCATTCGGAATTATGTTTTGCTGATATTTTATTTATTGTTAGTGTGTTGTGATAATCTTTATTTTTGAAATTTGGCATTAATTTAAAAGTTTTTTTTGTGATAAGAAAATATTTGAGAAACTTTTTTCAAAAAGCTTTTATAAGTTTAGGTTAATAACGCGTGTTCTTCATTGAGGTGACATTGTAATTAATTTTTATATGAATTACTTGTAAGAAGATAAAATAAGAGGCATTTGTAAACTACAAATGTCTCTTATTAAAGTAGGTTGATTCTAATAATTAGAATCGTTATTAAAATCTTTATTTGCTAATCCATACAAGATCTACAATTGCTGCTATTCCGGCACCAGTGGTGGTTCCTCCGTTTTCTAATAAATTACTGAATAGACCATAATAGAAACCGTCTATGTGTTGTCCGCTCCAACTACCATTATCTTTAAAAGTCAGGACAGCTTTGTCGTTTTCTAACCTAAATTCTGCTTCATAACTGGAGTTTGAGCTCCAGCCCAATCGTCCGACTTTGTCATAAGAACATAAATAGACATAGGGCTGATTACCTTCATATTTCCCTAAATATTGCCCGAAAGGAATAGATAATTTTCCGTTGTTATAAATGATATTATAAGGTGCGTCAAATGCACTTCCTTCCGGAGTTACGCGGTATACATTCTCTTTCTCAGTAGTTTCAATCGTACAGGTACCATAATTAGTTGTACCACCATTGATGAAGCAGTCATACAAACCTGTTATATTAACTTGTTTAAAAGTAATTGCAATTTGATGCTCTCCTGCTTTTATCAATATGGTATTTTCTCGTAAACCTCTTGTTAGTGGAGTTGCTTTAATTGTAACTACATCTTCTTCTTGTGTAATTGTAATCCATGATGTATCTACATTTTCAAAAATGACATTGTGGTTTGATTTTACATGGAATGTCATTTCACCTCCTTCTCCAGAGAAACTTACGTTCTGAAAATCATGATATAAAATATCACCAAGTTGAGAAATTGGCACAAATGTTTCTTGCGTTTCCGTTTTGAGATAAACGATAGCGGTACGGCTGTTGATACTTAGGTTCGGCTCTACTTCTAGCGTAATGATATTTCCTGCAAGACTGACTTTGCACCAATCTTCATTTGATGTTACTGTAGCAGGAGATGAGGAGGTGAATTGAATGGTTCCGGTCCCGCCAAAACAATCAAAATCGGCATGAGTCTCTATTACTTTTAATTCCTGAGGAATACTTTCTTCTTCAGAACATCCTGTAATGCATAGGAGAAATATACCAATGCAGAGAATATGTATTTTTTTCATAAGCCAACTATTTATTAAAGGTTATTCATTGAATTTTAGTCAATATGATATATTGAAAGCGCGTATCTCCTCCAAAGCCTTTGTATTCTCCAGACGCGCTCCATAGGATGAGCGCACGTGCGATATTAGTTCCCCATACGCCATTATCTACGAATTCATAGACGTTTGAAGTTCCTTCTTTTAGTTTACCTATTAAGCCTAATCCACCAGCCCAGCTTAACGTTCCATTACCAATTACTTCCCATACGGCTACATAGTAACCGTCTTTTTGGTAGGTAAGAATCTCAAGACAGTCTTGTTCTACATTGTAGCTGACTTGTAATGGGAAAGGAAGGCCTTGCAGTTCATATGATTTTTCGCTTCCGTTAAATGTTTTTGCGATTAATGTAACAGGTATGTTTCTTTCCGTTTGACCATAGAAATAGTTCATATTGTAGTTTCCTAAATATTTTAAATATTTGGGATAAATAGGATCTGGTATTTGTTCGAGCGTGTTTTCATTCCACATAAAACTGTTGTTTGTTTCAGACCATTCCAGACCCGATATCTCATTTCCTCCTATTTCTATAGGTTGGTAAAATTGTATACCCGATAAACCATACATATATGCTACATTAAAAATTTGTTCAGTCCCAACCTGAATGGTCATTCTGCGGTCGGAAGGTATGGTGATAGAAACTTCTTGTCCGTTAACCTCTCCTTTATACCCTAAAATGCCTTGTATGGAAGTTATGTTTGTACGTGTTTTGATAATTTCTGTCAAATAAGCGTCTCCGCTTGTTTCCATACGTTTCATCTTGATGATGTTTTTAGTCTTTTTTCCTTTTAGGGTAATCTCATTTTCTGTATGTGATTGAATAATAAATTCATAATCACCTTCATATCCTTTACCCAATCCGGCTCCCCCATTATTATCTGGGTCGGCAAAGTAATGCAAGTATTTATTATAAGTATCAAAGTTTAAGGTAGGTCCCATGTCAGATTTTAATGAATATAAGCTCGTAACAGCATCTGAAGGGTTAGCGGCAATTTCAGACTGTACGGTAACATCTTTGTCTGTAAATTTTAAAATCATGACATAACCTCCATACGATTGGTTAGCTGATGGATAATATTCCATTACCCATCCATTCTCGGAGCTAATTAACAGCTCCTTGCAGGCCTTAAGTTCTTCATTAACTCGTTGTTGTGCAGGTGTGTCGAATAAATCGTCTACTTCGTTATTACACGCTTGCAGAAACAACATAAAGAAACAAGCTATATAAGGTAATATTTTTTTCATACGAGTTTTATTTGTAAGTTTCACTATTATTCAGGTAACTCATTTAAATCCATGTGTTGGATCTCCTCACATCTTCGGTTGATAGCATCTCTTAGCTGATCCATATCTACCCCAAAACTTTCTTTCATGTAATTCTTCATGATCGTAATTTTTTGTTGGATAATTTCCCATCCTCCACTAACAGGATTTCCATCTACGTCGGTTTTCGTTCCAGCTTCTAGTGCGTCCCATTGTTCTTGCGACCATGTCAAATAGCATGCTGTTACTTCTGCAATATCTTCTGTAGGCTGGCTGCTACCATAGGCTGTTACGAAACCATAAGGAGCATACTGGGCAATATTAGTTCTATTATTCCACCCTGACGGAGAATAGTGCCCTTCGCTCAACTGATTGTATTCTACAGGGTAATTTTTTGTTTGATGCAAGATGTGAGAAAATTCATGGTGCATAGTCTGAAAATACATTTCATTCATAAATGGAATATTGTCAGGTTCTAGCCAGTTTCCTCCTACGAGTGTAACTTTTAGTCCTCCTTCTGCATATCCTAAAGTAACAGTTCCGTTAGGATTCCATTGTCTGGAACCAATCAGGTGGATAACCTTAGGTGCATATTGGCGAGTAAAATTAATTCCTCCAACTTCGTCGTATGCTTCAAACCAAACGTGTTTGATGATACGTGCCATTTGGACTGCTAATTGATAGTCTATAGGAACCAGATTATTGCTTAGGCTTGATTCTATATCCTCCATTCGGTACTTAAAGTCGATGTTGTAGGCATATAAATAGTTTTTTTCAATCCACTTATCTAGTTCGTTAGGCTCACTTTGCAGACTTTCATCGAAAATACTGACATCACTCAGCTCTTCCTCAGAACAAGAAGTGATAATGTTTCCAGTCAGGAAAGCTAATAGTAAATATGCAATTATATTTGTTTTCATGGTCTTGTTTTTATTAGTGTAATATTTATGATTTATCTAGGGTTAGGAGTCATGTCTCCTGGAGCGGCTAGTACATCAATCGGTAGTTGAATTGCCTTACGTGGATCGTCGGCAGTCAGAATGATTGGGTCACTTCCATATATGTTATGTGTGATTGATAAGCCATATCGTTTAATATCCATCCATCGTCCTCCTTCATGGATGCTTTCAACCCGGCGTGCATGCAAGACAGCATGAAGCATATTCGTTTGTTTCTCATCGTAGGTAACTCCTGTATTAAGCGGTTTTGCATTGGTCTCGGGTGAACTGTTCTTATAAAAGTCAGCAATCTCATCAGAGGTATGAGAAGTTATTCCTTTTTTGACATACCAATATGATAAATCAGTAGCTGCTTTATCATATTCTTTTTTCAGAATATATGCTTCGGCTCTACATAAAAGTGCTTCGTCGGTTGTAAAGGCTGGTACTACGATATGTGGATATCCTGTCTGAGCTATTTGGTTTGTGATTTCGAATAGTTCGGCCATCTTGGGAACGATGTAGCTGACATAGTTAGATTGGAAAACTGTGTTGTATACTTCCAACTGTGTGCCTCCGGGAAATTCTGACCATACTAACTGGGAGCGCATGATATTCTGTGTAATAGCATAACGTTGATTAAAAGCTCTTCCATAGCGTGATATTGTAGGAAGTAATAGCAGATTTGCCGGCTCGTCTTTATTTATATATCCATAAGTCCATTCTTCCATTGTTGTAAATTTATCGTACTGGCTTAAATCTCTTAATACAGAGATTGGATTATTGCCCACAGCTTCTGTTGCATAAGCTATGACTTTGTCATAATCTTTTCCGTAGAAAAGATTGAAGCGTGCAGCAAAAGCATAAGCTGCTTTCGTGTTAAAATGATACAATGGTACATCAAAGCTTGCATTTTTTATTAGAGGAAGAGCTTTTTCAATATCTGCATCAATCATTTCGTACACTTGTTGCATTGTTCCTCTTTCATATACTACACCTACTGTTTTTTCTGGAGCTGTGATATACGGTATACCGAGAGTAGACTCTGCGGTTTGAGGGTTATAAGCCATGCAGAATATGTTGGATAACAGGAAGTGGCCATAAGCTCTGCATAATAAAGCCTCTCCTTTGTAGACTTGTAGTTCTTCGGTATCTCCTAGCTCCTCGATAGCTTCAAGTGCTTGATTGGCTGCAGCAATGGCGCTATAACATGCATTCCAAAGTCCGTTAGGAGAGTCCTGGTCAGACTCTACAGCATCTTGCCAATGGTATGATTCTATGACTAAATTACTGGGGCTGCTATAAGTATCACCATTATCATCATAATTGTCGGACATAAATTCGAACATAAGCATAGGATATTGTGCTGGATAAGCAGATATGAGAATATCACGGACCTTGTCTGCATTGTCAAGCTCTGTTCTTTGGTCTGGCATTGTGTCCAGAAAATCATCACATGATGAGATTCCGAAGGTGGTTGCTAACAGAACTGTATTGAATAGTAAATGTCTTATTTTCATAACTCTATAGGTATTTAAGGTTAAAATCCTGCTCTTAATGTAAATGTGAATTGTTTAGGTACAGGAGCTGCTACTCCACCGGAGTTAAAGAATTCCGGGTCTTGTCCGTTAAGTTTGTCATCGGAGTAAATTAAAAATAGATTTGTAGCCTGTACTTTCAGTGATAACGTTTTCAGAATATTCTGACTACCCAATAATGCTTTAGGGAAATCGTAGGTTAGTGAGATTTCTTTCATACGAATAAATCCTCCGTCTGCAATTCGTGCATCAGAATAGTTATAAGCATTATATGCATAATTCAGGTTACTGTATTTCTGGTTATCGCGTGCACTAGGGATAACAGGAATGTTGGTAATCTTTTCTTCGCCAGGCAGCATCCAACGGTTCTTGAAATCCTTAGGAGTTGCGTCCAGGTCATTGTATGTACTAGAGAATTGAGGGTCTAGTCTTACTTTATTTCCTGCAGAGTAAGTGATAAATACATTTAGTTTGAACCCCTTGTATTTGAATACGTTTCCAAAACTACCAGTTATTGTCGGGTCGCGCGGCCCTTCATACTTCAAGAAGTCTACATCTTGAATTTGCTGGAAATTGATAGAGCCATAATTTGTTTTGTCAATAAGTTCTCCGTTCCACCAGAAGGTCGGGAAACCATCTTCGTCAAGGCCGGCAAATGGAATGGAGAATAAGCTTCCCCAGTCATATCCCTCTCGCTGACCGTATCCGGTTACCAAGTCAAATAAATAAGTCTGTGATTTAAGATCTGTAATCTTGGTTTTGCTATAGCCAAAGATAAAGTCTGTTGTCCATTGGAAATCTTTGGTTACAATGTTTTGTGTAGATAGACTAACTTCATATCCATGTGATTTCATAGATGCAAGGTTGGCATTTCTTCTTGTTTCTCCACCAACTCCTTGGGTTAGTACGGCTCCTATCAGATCATAGTTGTTGCGTTTGTACCACGCTAATTCCATGTTTATCCGGTTGTTCAGGAAACCCATATCAACTCCTACATTGATTTCATGCTTTTTCTCATATGTCAAATCGCCATTTTCCAGTTCTACAATGTGTAATCCGGACTCACCGACAGAAGCGCTGGGACGCCATGGAGTATAACTGTTGATATTTACAAAAGAATTTGTAACGTCGGCAGGACCAGCATCAGCTGTCAAGCTATAAGATGATTTCAGGGTAAAGTGGGAAAGTGCAGGTTGAAGCTTCTCGAAGAATTTTTCCTCATGCATATTCCATGCTACACCTATATTCCATGTGGGTAACCAGCGTGCAGAGCGGGCTTTTCCTAATCGGTTAGAGCCTTCGTAACGGAATGTTCCTGTTAGGCTGTAGCGTCCTTGGTAAGAGTAGGTTCCTGTTGCAAAGTAGGCCAATGTTCTTCTTTTGGTATTAGTTAAAGAATAGTAATCAGAGTTATCTTCTCGCATCTTTTTGAATGCGTTGTAATCAAAGTAAGGAATTTCACCGTTGTCATATTGCATACCCCATCCTTGGAAAGCATTATTGGAGCGGTCTTGGGCATTGGCCTCCATACCTGCATATAGATTTATGATGTTGTCGTTACCAAATACCTTGTTCCATGAAGCCGATAGACGGAAGTCGTAGCTAAACATGCGATAATCAGTTTTGTTGTAGAATCCGCCTTTAGGAAGGATAGAAAATGGCAGAGAGTTAATAATGTCAGGGTCTGTATATAACCACGGGTTATTGTCTCTCATGGTTGCATCGTCCATTGCGCGATAGGCCATGGCTTGATTAGAATGTTCTGTAATTTTATGTTCTTGTGAAGAGGATGAATATTTCACTGCTCCCAACGCACTAATTTCTAATCCCATGATAGGCTTCCACTTTAATTCTCCCTGGAACTTTAAGTCTACGACGTTTAGGGTGATATTATTGGTGTTTAATTCGTTGAATATATTAAAATCGGCATAGTTACGTGTATAATATTCATTGGGGTCTAAGGTTCTTGAAGTGTTCAAGGCATAAGAATAAGGGTTGATATCAAATCCTCTGGACACTTCTCCTGTGACAGCGTCCCTTGATTGGCCAATGGTTCCCGGTGCTTTCTGTTTACGATAAGATCCATTGGCTATAACTGTTATTGACAAATCCTTATGAATATTATATGTTGTATTTAAGTTTGCTGTATAGCGTTGTACATTTGTGCCTTTCATCCATCCTGGATCCGTCATTGCGCTTAAAGAAACATAAGACGTAGATTTGTCTGATCCACTAGACATGCTGATAGAGTGATTCATCATCAGGGCGTTGCTGAATAGTAAATCGAACCAGTCTGTATTTCTGTATTCCGCTTGGCGCAGATATGCATTGCGATTTAGCGTGTTGTTTAATAATGCAAATTGTCCTGTTTCAGGGTCATAGGTATTTATAAGATGATACATCTTTCCATATACTCCACTGTTGGCTGCTCGGTATGTACTTGCCAGATTGAGCCATCCTTTGTCTTGTAATTCTTTGTAGATTCCCATCTGATCCTGTGAATTCATGATGTTGAATGTCCGGTAAGAGGGCTTTAAGCGTGTAGTAAATTCTCCTGTATAGTTGAAACGGCTTGTTCCGGCTTTTCCTTTTTTAGTGTTGACTACAATCACACCTGCCATAGCTCTGGCACCATAAATAGATGTGGCAGATCCGTCTTTTAGAATTTGGAAACTTTCAATATCATCTGAGTTGAGGCCGGCAATTGCTGAACTGATAAGCGTTGTTGCATCTCCTGAAGACAGGTCATTGGCTCCAATTTCTACTACATCATCCATAATAACTCCATCTACAACCCATAATGGTTTGGAGTTTCCATAGATAGAAGTGGCACCACGTACACGGATTTTAGGGGCTGTACCGAAGGTTCCTGATACATTCTGTACGGATACACCTGCAGAACGTCCTTCCAAGCCACGGCTGATGTCGGCCATACCATCTAGTTTTACATCTGATGCTGTCAAGCGGTCGGCTGCTCCTGTAAATAAGCGTTTGTCAACTTTGGTCATACCGGTAACAACCACTTCTTCTAGTACCTCTGAATCAGATTCCAGAACTACCTTCATGACTCCTTTTCTGTTGATTGGTAGTGTTTGAGTTTTGTAGCCGATAAAAGAAATTTGTAAGCTACGGGCAGAAGATGGTACGTTGTTCAGAGTGAATTTTCCGTCCAAGTCCGTAATTCCACCAATAGTTGTTCCTACTACTAATACAGAAGCACCTACAACAGGTTCATTTTCTTCTGCAGTAACCACGAGTCCCGTCACTTGGGATGTCTGAGCTAGTATATTACTTATGGCAATACATAAGTAAATACCCAATAACAGAATTGTTTTTTTCATAAGTACTTGATAAAATTAACTACATTTACAAATATAATAATGTGAAATTTAATATCAAATTATTTTTATGAAAAAGCAAAATAAATATTGTAATATCAAATTTTTTTATAAAAATGGTGTATATATAACACTATGCTATTATTTGTTTATAAAATGTTTTATTATGTTTATATTGAAGGGCGGGAGTACGATTATAGATATTAATTATAGTTTTAATATTAGAATATATTTTTAGTAAGAAAGGGGCATAAAAAAATCCCGCTTTTACTTTTGAAAAACGGGATTTTTTATGCTGTGTTTTGAGAAACTTATTCTTTTTCTTTCAAACTTTCATCAATATCCTTGATTTTTTTCAATACCAGTTCCATGTCTTTTTTCAGACGTTCAATCTTACGGCTGATATCAGCTACCAGGGTATTTCCCTTCTTGGAAGAAGAATTCAGGAAGCCAAGGTTGTTTTCGTAGGTCTGAATGTCGTTTTTCAGTCCTTCGTAAGTGCGAACCAGACGTTCACGGTCGCGGTAGAGATTTCCTTCCTTGTTTCCGTTGGTGCGTACACTGCTCAGGCGTTTTTCGGTAGCCGACAGGTGCAGGCGGTCGAACAGCTTGTCTACCATTGCATGGAATTCTTTATACAGACGGTCTTTTTCCTTGAAAGGAACGAAGCCGATGGCATTCCATTCTTTCATCAGGGCACGTACTTGTTCGGCAGTCGCATCGTCTGCAGTTCCGGCAGCTTCCAGGGCAGCCATACGCTTAATGACATCTTCTTTCTTGGCCAGATTTTCCACTTCTTCCGAGCGTTGTGAAGACGTAGCCTTGTTTTTCCGTTCAAAGAAATAGTCGCAGGCACCGATGAAGCGTTTCCATACGGCATCGGAATGCTTTTTGGCTACCGGACCGATGTTCTTCCATTCTTTCTGGAGCTTGGTCAGGATTTCAGCCGTTTCTTTCCAGTCGGTACTTTCTTTCAGGGCTTCAGCCTTTTCGCAGAACGCTTTTTTCTTTTCCAGGTTGGCTGCCATTGTTTCCTTTACAGATTTGAAGAAAGCAGCTTTCCGGCGGAAGAATTCATCGCACGCAGCGCGGAAACGTTCGAAAATCTTGACGTTCATCTTTTGCGGAGCATAGCCAATGGTTTTCCATTTAGCCTGAAGGGCAAGGATTTCATTGGTCTTGTCTTCCCAGTCGGCAAAAGTAGTGAAAGTGTCGTATTCCATACCTTCCACGATTTCGCAAATCACCGTCTTCTGGTCCAGGTTATTCTGTTCTTTTTCTTTCAGTTCTTCAAAATGTTGCTGATGACGTTTGTTGACAACCGTAGAGGCAGCCTTGAAACGGCTCCAGATTTCTTCGCGCAGGTCTTTGGCTACCGGACCGATGGCACGGAATTCCTGATGAAGCTTCTGCAGCTGGTGGAAAGCAGAAATTACGTCGGGCTCTTCGGCCAGTTTTTCTGCAGCTTCGCACAAGCGGGTCTTTTGTTCCAGGTTTTTCTTGAAGTCATATTCGCGGAATTCGTTGTTCAGCTTCACCATGTCATAGAATTTCTCGGTGTAAAGCTGGTAAGTCTTCCACAGTTCATTTACTTTCGCTACCGGAATCTGGCCTATTTCATTCCATTCCTGCTGCAATTTCTTAAATTCGTCGTATATCTTGTTAGTATCTTCCTGCGATTCGGTCAGGAACTTCATTCTTTCCAGGATACCCAGTTTCTTGGTCAGGTTTTCTTCCTTTTCCTGTTCCTGTGCAGCCGCTAAGGCATTTCTCTTCTCCTTGATGGCGTTCATGACAGCTTTGAACTCTTCTTCTGCCGGTTCTGTTTCCGGAGTGAAGTCTTCTGCCTTTCCCCCTTCGTCGATGAAAGCTTTCCGTGCCGCTTCTGATTTGGCTTTTTGTAGTTTGTAGAACGTTTGTTTAAGTGAATCGATTTCCTGCTTGTCGGTCAGGTCGTTTTTCTCGTTGATTTCCTTGAGGCGTTGCACCACTTCTTCCAGTGTCTGTTTGGGAGCGGATGTTTCCTTTTCGGTGTCTTCAACAGTAGGAACCGGTGCTTCAATGGGTTGTTCCATCGGAGTTTCGGTTAATGGGCGGTTGGTTTCATTTACTTCCATCGTATATAGATTTTAAAGAGTATAATATCCTAGTTTTTTCTTTACCATTAGTAAAGGTTCTTACAAATTAAAGAAAAAAAATCTGATTTTCATACTTTTTCAGAAAAAAACTATAAGGAAAGAATCATTTTTAGAAATAGAAAGACGAGGAATGTGGCTCAGAAGGGCTTGTAGAGGGGGTGAAAAAAACGTCTTTGCGTTTCAAAGAAAACGCAAGGACGTTTTGATTAAAACGCAAGTGCGTTTGAAGTAAAATGTACTTGCGTTTTACCTCAAACGCACTTGCGTTTTTCTTTAACAAAAATTTAGGATAATAATACGGTAATTCCCATGTACATGAGCATACCGATAATGTCGTTGGTAATGGAGATAAACGGTCCGGTGGCAATGGCCGGATCGATTTTCAGTTTTTCCAGTGTCATGGGCACCAGGGTGCCGAAAATGGAGGCAAACATGACTACCGCAAACAGACTGATGGATACCGAATAACTGACCGTAGCCGTAGCTCCGAAACGGATGAAGTTGTAGATATACACCAGCATGGAAATGATGGTGGCGTTGATAAGGGCTACAACGGATTCTTTCAGCACCTGCTTGAAAGTGTTTTCGGCGTTCAGTGAGCTGTTGGCCAGACCTTGCACGACCAATGCGGAGGACTGGGTTCCTACGTTTCCTCCCGTTCCACCGATAAGGGGAATGTAAAGCGCCATTTCCGGATGAGCGGCAAAGGTAGAGTCAAAGTTGCCCAGAATCATGGAGTTACCGATTCCACCCAGCATACCGATGAGCAGCCACGGAAGGCGCGCGGTGGTCTGGCGGAACACGTTGTCGTCTGTTTCTACGTCCTGTGACAAACCAGATGCCAACTGGTAGTCGCGTTCGGCCTGTTCACGAACCTCGTCCATTACGTCGTCTACGGTGATGCGTCCTACCAGGCGGCCGATGCTGTCGACCACGGGAACGGCCACCAGGTCATACTTTTCAATGGTCTGCACCACCTCTTCAATGGGCGTATCCACATGGACGGAAATCGGGTCCTTCTTCATCACGTGTTTCACCTTGGAAACCGACGGACTGGTAATCATTTTTTTCAGCGGGAATACGCCGCGCAGACGTTCATCGTCGTCTACCACATATACATAATATATCTCGTCCATTTCTTCTGCCTGCAGTCGCATTTCGCGCAGGCATTCGGGCATACTCCAGTTCTCATTCACAATCACCATTTCCGTACCCATCAAACCACCGGCGGTATCTTCGTCGTATTTCAGCAAGTCGACGATGTCGCCTGCCTGTTCGATGTCTTCAATGTGTGAAAGCACCTCTTCCTGCTTGTCCTCGTCCATTTCACGGATGATGTCTACGGCATCGTCCGAATCCATGTAGTCGACAAAGCGCTTGGCGATGGTTTCAGGGGGAAGTATTTCGAGGAATTTCTTTCGTGCATCCTCGTCCATTTCAATCAGTACGTCGGCTGCCGTTTCGTTGTCCAGCAGCAGGTAGATGAAGCGGGCATCTTCTGCGTCCAGCTCGTTACACAGTTCGGCGATGTCGGCCGGATGCAGGTCCTTGATGACTTCTTTTAACTGGTCGGAATCTTTCTTCTCAATCAGTTCGGTGACTAATTTAATATCTTCGCTATTCATCTTGTAAACTCCTGATGAGGGTTGTTATCGTAGTCTGTAAGTCTCGTGTGCAGGGTCACTCGGCCTTTGCGGCTGAGGAATTCAAGGCTTCTTCCACCCGGTTGGTCAGGTCGATGAAGTCTTGTACGGAAAGCTGTTCAGGCCGTTTGTTGAAGATAGGGTCGGCACTGAGCGGATTTCCTTTCTCCAGAATCGGAGATATGGAGTTGCGGAGCGTCTTGCGGCGCTGGTTGAATGTCGTCTTGACAATCTGCTTGAACAACTGCTCGTTGCATCCCAACTCCTTGGTCTCGTTGCGGGTCATGCGGATGACGGCGCTCTTCACCTTGGGAGGAGGATTGAACACATGTTCGTGTACGGTGAACAGATATTCCACGCTGTACCAGGCTTGAATCAGTACGCTCAGAATGCCGTAGGTCTTGTTGCCCGGACGAGCCGCGATGCGTTCGGCCACTTCCTTCTGAATCATGCCCGTGCAGCAGGGAATCAAGTCCTTGTAGTCGAGCATCTTGAAGAATATCTGGCTGGAAATGTTGTAGGGATAGTTGCCGGTCAGCACAAAAGGCTGTCCGTCGAAAAGTTGCCGGAGGTCCATTTTCAGGAAATCCTGCTCGATGATATGGTCTCCTAATTGCGGAAAATTCTCACGCAGGTAAGCCACCGATTCAAAATCCAGCTCCACCACTTTGAGCGGGCGGTCTTTTTTCAGCAGGTATTGGGTGAGAACTCCCATTCCGGGACCTACCTCGAGAACGGGAAGGGCCGGGCAGGCGTCTACCGTGTCGGCTATGTCTTGTGCCACTTGCAGGTCTTTCAGGAAGTGTTGTCCTAAAAACTTTTTAGGTTTAACTAATTTCATACCTCAGGTTTTAAATGTTCGTATTATCTTTGTGACTTGCAAAGTTAAACATAAATCTTTATATACAGACTGATTTTGGAACGAACAGGTTTAAAAAAAGTACTAAATAAGGTCTTCCAGATAGCGCTTCCGTTGGTACTCGGAGCGGCTATTCTGCTTTGGACATACCACGATTTTGATTTCCGGCGTGTGTGGAGCGTGCTGGATGGCGGCATGAATTATGGCTGGATGGCCTTTTCGCTGGTGTTTGGTGTGCTGGGGCATCTGTTCCGCGGCTGGCGCTGGAATCTGACATTAGCTCCGTTAGGTGAATACCCCAAGGTGTCGAACAGTGTGTATGCGGTTTTTGTGTCGTACGCGGCCAATCTGGTCGTACCGCGTGTGGGGGAGGTTTCCCGCTGCGGTATCCTGTCGAAGTACGACGGGGTTTCTTTCTCCAAATCGCTGGGTACGGTGGTGACGGAGCGTCTCATCGATACCATCTGTGTGCTGCTGATTACCGTAGTGACGCTGTTGCTCCAGTCGCGTGTGTTTGCGGCATTCTTTGAAAAGACCGGTACGAACATGGGCTTCTTTACGGGCTTGTTTACTTCCACCAACTTTTATATCACTCTCATCTGTCTGTTTGCCTTGGGCGTGCTGGCGTTTTTCCTGATTCGCAATTTGACGGTATTTGCGAAGGTGCGCGGCATATTGAACGATGTGTGGGCCGGATGTTTGTCGCTTCGGCATGTAAAACATCCGTGGCTGTTCGCTTTTTACACCGTGAGCATATGGGCATGCTATTTCCTGCAATTCTATGTGAGTTTCTATTGCTTTGACTTTTCTGCCTCACTGGGCTGGATGCCCGGACTGGTGATGTTTGTGGTGGGCAGTATTGCAGTGGCCGTTCCTACTCCTAACGGAGCAGGTCCGTGGCACTTTGCAGTCATTACCATGATGATGATGTATGGGGTGGGAAAGGAAGATGCCGGAATATTTGCCCTGCTGGTGCACGGTATTCAAACCTTTTTATTAATTTTGCTAGGTGTTTACGGGCTTGTAGCCTTACCACTTGTAAATAAGAAACGGACCGGGAAGTGAAATTGCTTTTCCGGAATAAAATCAAAAAATATAATATGAACGAAATTCTTTCTTTGGCTCCGCAGAATGTGTGGAAGCATTTCTATTCGTTGACGCAAATTCCTCGTCCGTCTGGACATTTGGAAAAAATTCAGGCTTTCTTGCTGGAATTCGGCAAGCAGGTAGGTGTGGAATCATTTCAGGATGAGGCTGGAAACATAATCTATCGCAAACCGGCCACTCCGGGTATGGAAGACCGGAAGTCTGTCATCCTTCAGGCTCACATGGACATGGTTCCTCAGAAAGACAAACATACACAGCATGATTTTGAAAAAGATCCTATTCCGGTTTATGTAGACGGCGAATGGGTGAAGGCTAAAGGTACCACATTGGGCTCAGACAACGGTATGGGTGTGGCAGCCATCATGGCCATTATGGAAGATAAGACCTTGAAACATGGTCCGCTGACTGCGCTGATTACTGCCGATGAAGAAACCGGTATGTATGGGGCGTTCGGCTTGAAACAGGGCACAGTGGAAGGAGAAATCCTGCTGAACCTGGATTCAGAAGAAGAAGGTGAACTTTATATTGGCTGTGCAGGTGGAGAAGACCTGACGGCTACTTTGGAATATAAGGAAGAAGAAACAGATCCGGAAGACGTGGCACTGAAGGTGACACTGAAGGGATTGCGTGGTGGTCACTCTGGTATTCAGATTGGCTGGGGACATGCCAATGCCAACAAGTTGATGGCTCGCTTCATGAACCAGGTGATTGCTTACGATGAGGCTTGTCTGGTGTCATGGGAAGGTGGAAACATGCGCAACGCCATTCCGCGTGAGTGTGAAGTGGTGATTACCGTACCGGCTTCGGAGGTAGAAGATGTGCTGGCGTTCGTGGGTGAATGCGAACAGGTATGGCGTGATGAATTCGCGACCATTGAAGACAACATCAGCTTTACGGCAGAGCGTGTGGACTTGCCGAAGATGATGGTACCGGAAGAAATCCGTGACAACCTGGTGGACGCGATTTATGCATGTCCGAATGGAGTAGAACGTTTCATTCCGACTATCCCGGATACAGTGGAAACTTCTTCTAACCTGGCTATCGTAGAAATCGGCAATGGAAAGGCTGCCATTAAGGTATTGACACGCAGCTCTCGCGAATCAATGAAGGACTATCGCAATACGGCTATCGAAAGCTGTTTCTCTATGGCAGGTATGCACGTAGAACGTTCTGGCAGCTACTCTGGATGGGAACCGGATGTAAACTCTCCGATTCTGCATGCCATGAAGGAATCTTATAAGGCACAGTTTGGTGAAACACCGGAAGTGAAAGTGATTCATGCCGGACTGGAATGTGGTATTATCGGTGCGGTTGTACCTGGACTGGATATGATTTCATTTGGTCCTACTTTGCAGTGCCCGCATACACCGGAAGAACGCTGTCATGTGCCGTCAGTGAAGAAGTTCTATGATTTCTTGCTGGCTACACTGGAAAATACACCGAGAAAGTAATATCCGTTAGTGGGTAAATAGATACGGAGGCTGTCCGATTCCCGTAAAAGGGAAAGGGGCAGCCTCCGTTTTTTTGTTTCGATTTTCTGTGGTTTTACTTCTTTTAATGAAAATCTGTGCAGTAAATCAGGGTTTTGGTTTTATCTTTATAAAGACAACCTTGTAAAACTTAAAATTGGAAATTATGAACAGACTATTCTTGATATGTGCCACGGGATTGTTGGCTTTTATGTTCCCTTTGGCGGGGATAGCTCAGAATTACGACCGTCTTTGGAAGGAGGTAGAGGAAACCCGGAAGAAGGATTTGCCGCAGACCTTGATTTCACAGGTGAATCAGATTTATGAAAAGGCAAGAAAGGAGAAGAATGCTCCGCAGATGCTGAAAGCATATCTTTCGCGGGTGGAATGTCAGGTAGGGCTGACACCGGACAGTTTGCAGCGTGAACTTTGTCGACTGAATGCATGGGCTGCAGAGGAGAATGATCCTTTGCAGAAAGCCGTGTTGGCGTTTCTGTCAGGATACTATCAGTTGGAATCCGCTCCTCAGGAAGTGGACAGCGCATTGTATGAGTTTGACCGGGCAGTAAAGGATAAGGAGGTTTTGCTGGGCGTAGCTACGACCGATTTTCGTCCGATGGCTGAACAGGGCAAATGGAGCCAGCGCTATTTCGGTGACAATATGTACGATTTGCTGTTACGCCAGTCCATCTTTCAGCTTCTATGGAATGGGGGAGGAAGCAAGGCCGTGCAGTTGGCAGTGTTCGACAAGTATGAAAAGTTGATTGCACAATACAAGGCGGCAGGAAATCGTGACGCGGAATTATTGACACGCCTGGAGCTATTGATGTACTGGCGGCGTAATGGATGGAGGTATCCGCAACAGCTGTCGGACGAGCAGGTGGTGGAGCAGTTGCAGGCGTGGGCAAAAGCCTATGACGGAGTAGATGCCTGTGCGGCGTTGTATGTGTCATGGGCCGATTTCTATCATCAGAAACAAGACTTCGTGTCCGAAATGAAGGTGATAGAAGAAGGAATAAAACGGTATCCTTCTTCAGAATTCACGGCCGATTTGAAGGATAAGCAGCGCATAGTGTGCATGCCGTCGCTCTCGGTGCAGGTAACTCATCCTTATCCGCAGACGGAAGCGGAACTTCGTGTTACCAGCAAGAACCTGAAAGGGGCGACACTGGAATGGTATAGACTGAACCTGAAGGCTTCTTCTTCTGTGTTTGCACAGAATCTGGAGCATGCGGACCTGATAAAGAAGTATGGTACACTGGTGGATAAAGTGCGGTTGGACTTGCCGGATACTCCTACGTACAAGGATACGGTTTCTGTGCTGACCAGCCGGATGCCCAAGGCGGGGATTTATATATTGAAATCAATCCCCGACGGCTATCAGGATAAAACGGGATACGATGTAGTGCATCTGTCTGCACTGCAGGTGGTTTCTTTCCCGATGGAAGGAAGGCAGACGGAGTGTCATGTGGTGGATTGTAAGACCGGAAAGCCGGTCGCAGGGGCAGAATTGGTGTTCTATTCCATTCCTGTGCCAGGCAATTATACCTTATATAAGACGTTTAAAACTGATAAGCAAGGCAAGGTAGTAGTGCCGGACATGAAAGAATCATTGTGGATGCATGCGTGTGCAGGTAAGGATGAGTTTATGCAGGTGGCTTACTGGTCCAGAAGGGTGTTGCCGACGGTCAATGACAGCAAGAAGAAGGTGGATCGCATGGATTTGTTTACTGACCGTGCGTTGTACCGCAAAGGGCAGACAGTGTACGTGTCCGGAGTGGCTTATACGCAGGAAGGTGATAGTGTGGAGGTACGCAAAGATGCGGCCATCTGGCTGGCCTTGCGGGATGCCAATAACCGGGAGATAGCCCGGAAAGAATTGACTACGGATGACTTTGGTGCATTTTCAGCGGAATTCCAATTACCTTCGGAAACATTGGCCGGCATGTTCCGGATAGAATCCAACAAGGCTTCCTGTTATATCCGAGTGGAAGAATACAAGCGTCCGACGTTTGAAGTCACTTGGAAGGAAGTGCAGGAAGCTTACACGATGGGGGATTCCTTGCAACTGGAAGGTACGGCGAAAAAATTTTCTGGTGCACCGGTGCAGGGCGGTAAGGTGCGTTATACCTTGACCCGTTCAAAGGCCTGGTTCTGGCGGAACATGGCAGGAGAGCAACAGTTGGCAGAGGGTGAACTGATGACTTCAGCCGACGGAACGTTTGCGGTGAAGGTTTGTCTGGAACGTCCGGATACGGAAGTTTCCTTAGGCTGGGACGGATTCTATCGTTATCAGGTGAAGGTGGAAGTGACGGATGCGGCCGGAGAAACACAGGAAGGTGTACTGGTGCTTCCGGTGGGTGAACATGCCATCGGATTACAGATAAAGGGATTGGCCGGAAAAGTGGCTCGTGAGAAACTGGATAAGATGCAGGTGCAGGCATTGAACATGCAGCAACAGCCTGTGGCATTAGATGTGGTCGGCTCACTTTATACATTGGATGAGGCCGGAAAGAAGCAGCAAACAGTATGGGAGGATACGGTGAAATCCGGACAGCCTTTCCTGCCGGAAGCATGGAAGAAGTTGGCTTCCGGAAAATACTTGCTGGAGGTAACCGCCAGTGATGAGCACGGGCGTCCTTGTCGTGCAGAACAGGAGTTTGTACTCTTTTCGTTAAAAGACCGGGTTCCTCCGGTAAAGACAGTGGAATGGTTCTATCAGGACGGTATACAGTTGGAGGAAACGCAGCCGGTGACCTTGTATGTGGGCAGCAGTGAAAAGAATGTACATTTGTTCTATCATGTGTACAGTGGCAACCGGATGCTGGTTTCTGACTCGTTTGTGCTGAACGAGGAAATCCGTCCGTTTGATTATACGTGGCGACCAGAATACGGCGATGGAATCACCGTCAGCTTTGGATTTATGAAAGACGGTATCTGGTATTCCAAGCAAGTCGCTTTGAAACGTCCGGTACCGGAGAAAAAACTGACATTGAAGTGGGAAGTTTTCCGTGACCGTTTGCGTCCGGGCACAGAAGAAACCTGGACCATGCAGATTCTGGATGCGGCAGGCAAACCGGCAGATGCCCGTCTGCTGGCTACCTTGTATGATGCTTCGCTCGACCGTTTGTGGGATAACCCGTGGAATTTCCAGTTGGGCTTCAGCCGATATACTCCTTCAGTCATGCCGTTTATTCAGTCAGTGAACAGTATCGCGATGGCTTATTCGCCTTTCTATACTTATTCATTGTCTTCTGTATATACTCCTGACAACTGGCAGTTGTATAGTCGGTTGTGGATCCCTTCTTTGCGTCAGTATAGAACCTTCTCTCGAAACGGTCTGATGGTACGCGGTGCAGGAATCATGATGAAGGCTGCGGCTGCAGCACCAGATGCCATGAGGGCGGATGAGGCTTTGAATGCGCAGGCGGGGTTCACGCAGGACGATGGAGTGGTAGAAGTAGAACTTCAGTCTGAAACGATTCCTTTGGAAACGGAACAGACGATGACTTTACGCGAGAATTTTGCAGAAACGGCTTTCTTCTATCCTGATTTGCGTACAGATTCAACCGGAACCGTGCGATTGGTATTTACCGTACCAGACGCGTTGACGCAGTGGAAGTTCAGAGGGCTGGCACATACTCGCCACATGGATTACGGACTCCTGCAGGCAGAAACCCGGACCGAAAAACCGTTTATGATTCAGCCTAATTTGCCTCGTTTCCTTCGTAGAGGAGATGAAACTTCACTGGCAGCTTCTTTGATAAATCTGTCAACGGAAGAGGTGAAAGGGGCGGTACGTCTGGAATTGGTGAATCCGATGGATGAAAGTGTGGTGTATCAGGCAGTACAGGATTTTCAGGTGAAGGCAGGAGAAACGGGCAGTGTACGTTTTACTTTCCCGGTAAATATGGATGGCGAGGTTTTGATTTGTCGGATGAAGGCAGAGGCCGGTGAGTTTAGTGACGGAGAACAGCATTATCTTCCTGTGCTGACTGACAAGCAATGGATGACAGAGACCTTATCCTTGCAGGTGAAAGGCGGGGAGTCTCAGGAAGTGAGCCTGAAGGATTTGTTTAACGGACAGAGCAAGACGGCCCAGAACCGGCAGCTGACCATCGAACTGACTTCTACCCCGATATGGTATGCCGTACAGGCACTTCCGGTAGTAGGAAATCCGCAGCAGGATGATGCGTTCTCCTGGGCTTCGGCTTACTACGCCAATGCGGTGGCACGGAAAATTGTGGAACTGAATCCGCAGATTCAGCCTGTGTTTGAAGCTTGGAAAAAGCAAGGAGTAAAGAAAGAAACGTTGTGGAGTGAACTGGAGAAAAAACAGGAACTGAAAAGCTTATTGCTGGCCGAAACGCCTTGGCTGGCTCAGGCGGCAGATGAACAGGAGCAGAGACTACGGATTGGATTGTTGTTTGATCTGAATACGATGAATTACCGTATGGGGCAGACCGTGGAAAAATTGAAGACCTTGCAAAAAGGGGATGGAAGCTGGAGCTGGTTCAACGGCATGCAGGGAAGCCGGTTGGTTACTACGCAGGTGATGGAACTGCTGGCTCGACTGAAATCCATGCATATCATGGCGGATGTGCAAGTGGCTGGCATGTACTTGAAAGGTCTGAATTACCTGGAAAATGCTTTTTGTCAGGAATATGAGAACCTGAAGAAAAACGAGGCTCGTAAGAAAAGTCCGCAATGGCCAAGTGAGCTGGCGGTGAGGTATCTGTATATTGCATCACTGGATGCGATGGCAGGAGAAAAAGTGAACAAGGCAGCAAAAGAATACATGGTCTCCAAACTGGAAAACCGTTTTGCTACTTATTCCATTTATGAGAAGGCATTGATTGCCCGGATTCTGCAGGCACAGGGAAAACGTACGCAGGCAGAAATACTGGTACGTTCGATTAAGGAATATACGGTAGTAACGTCGGAAATGGGACGTTATTTTGATACGCCGAAAGCCGGATACGCATGGAACGGTTATCGCATTCCGACGCAGGTGGCTGCTATGGAAGCTATTCAGTGTGTGGAGAAGGATGAAAAGATGCTGGAGGAAATGAAACTCTGGTTGCTGAAGCAAAAGCAGGTGCAGTGCTGGAATACACCTTTGGCTACGGCGGATGCGGTGTATGCCTTGCTGGCAGATGGCATGGCTTTGACAGAAGCCGGACAGATGCAGGCGGTGGCAGGTAATGTCACACTGGAAACTCCGAAAGACGGACTGGGTTGTATCAGTCATACGTTAAGTGGAGCGGAGGCGGAGGTGAAGACACTGGCCGTAAGTCATACGGGAAAAGCTGCCGGATGGGGTGCCGTGTATGCACAATATCTGGAAGATATGGACCGTGTGAAGGCATTTGAAGGAAAGGGCCTGCAAGTTTCACGTGAGTATATATATAAAGGTAAGACCTTGTCTGCCAAAGAAAAGTTGCAAGTAGGCGATAAGTTGACGGTACGCCTGACTCTCCGTGCCGACCGGGATATGGATTTTGTATGTTTGAAAGACGAGCGTGCAGCTTGTATGGAACCAGTGCGGCAAATCTCAGGCTACGAATGGTCTGATGGCTTGGGACGGTATCGGGTAAGTGGTGATGCGGCGACGACCTTCTTTATGGATCACTTGCGGAAAGGAACCTACGTCATTGAATATGAAGTGCATGTAGACCGTTCGGGAGTATATCAGGCAGGTACATCGGAAATACGGTCGGTATACGCTCCTGAGTTTGGCAGTCATACGGAAGGATATACATTATATATCGAATAAAATCACGTCCGGGCCGGGATTCCGGTTCGGACATTTTTACAAATTTCTGAGGTTATGGAGAAAATAAATTTTCAGACTTGATTTTGCTTGTTTCCGTTTTCTCCCTATCTTTGTTTCCGTAATTTAGAAAGAATAAAATCAATGAAACGAATATATACCCTTCTTTTTTTGTGTGTTGTCGCTTGCATGTCCTTATGGGCTCAGCCTAAAATATCCTTTGATATGACTACTAAGGACTTGGGCTACGTGTTGTGGCGCACTCCGGCAACCGTGACTTATCAGTTTACCAATACGGGAGACAAGCCGCTGGTTATATCCAATGTGACGACCTCTTGTGGATGTGCCAAGGCACAATGGACAGAAGAACCTGTACCTGCCGGAGGAAAAGGAAAGATTACGGTGGTGTTCGATGCGGAAGCCATCGGGCATTTCTATAAAGACGTGGGTGTGTATTGCAATGCAGCTTCTCTGCCCATTTATCTGGACTTTAACGGAGAGGTGACAGCCGATGCCAAGAACTATTCCTTTACGCATCCTTATGCCATCGGTGCCATTCGTTTGAATCAGGAAGAACTTGATTTTAAATCGGTCAATAAGGGAGACCGTCCGGTTATTGAGTTGTTGGTGGCCAATACTTCCAACAAGGCTTATTCACCTGTGCTGATGCACCTTCCTCCTTATCTGGAGGCTAAAGCTGTACCCGAAAAACTGGGACGTGGAAAG
>ENA-USUE01000271-USUE01000271.1-human-gut-metagenome-genome-assembly--contig:-NODE-271-length-30431-cov-9.094584_pt1 | contig 30431 bp, 24 predicted proteins | sample MGYA00250060_ERZ773396 | MGnify/ENA primary metagenome ERZ773396 (study PRJEB29103, sample SAMN06111989) | human gut metagenome | biome: human gut; feature: ankylosing spondylitis patient; material...
CATTTCCGTAACCTCCTGTCGTGTTGAATATCGGAACCTCATCAAAGGCGAGCGGCTCGGTGGTAATCTCATCGTCTTATAATTAGGCCACAGGCCGACAGTCGAAAAATGCTAGCCTGCCTGTATAATTTATCTTTATTTATGGAGGCAAAAATCATGAAAATGGCAAAGAAACTTCTGGCCGTCGTCCTCACCGGTGTTATGGCAGTGTCCATGCTGACCGGCTGCGCAAGCATCTCTTCTCGTCGGGTCGCTGACGAGCTGGAGGGTATGCTGAAGGCCGCTAACGACAAGGCTACCGTCAAGGCAGTCGATGACGATCTGGCAAAGAATGCAGTCAAGGTTGCTAAGCAGGACAATAAGGACGCTCTCAAGGTTGATGCCACTCTGAAGGCTGACGTCAAGACTGAGCTGACCAAGAATAACAAGCTCGGCGACTCCTATATCTGGGTTGCTTACTTTGCAACCAAGGACGTGAATAAGACTGTTAAGGCTCAGAACGTCGCCAAGGCGCTGATTACCACCGATGCCCAGGGCGCAAAGATTGACACCACTAAGGCTATCAACGCCGCTGACGTCAAGGTCGGCGAGAAGAAGGGCAATGACATCATGGCTGGCAATAAGTTCGAGCTGAGCATGAAGGACTTCACCGTCGGCGACACCGATTACGTCATGGTCGTTGTCACCTGCAAGGCTCAGGTCAAGGCTGCCGCTTGATCGCACTTGAGCTGACACAAGCCCAGCGATAAAACGATATTATCTATTCCTCGAAATAAAAATGGCACAAGGGCCCGGAGTGGAAACACCCCGGGCCCTTGTGTTTTTTGCTGTCTCCCCACGCTCTGACACGGTTTGTCCCGGGCGGGTGGTATGCTGTTTTACAGGACAGGCCGACCGGGCCTTGCTCCGGGACATAATGCACCACCCACGGAAAGGAAAGGATACTATGAGTAATTATCGGATGCAGATGCCCGCCCAGTATACATCCATCGGGGACGACGAAAGGGTGCTGCTCTGCGGCGGCGAGACCACAGCATGGCAGACGTTTCAGGACATTGGCCGGGTGCTGAACTATGTGGCGCGCATCTTCTCGGCGGGCAGCTCCATCGTCAACAATGTGGTCACCATCGTGAATTATTTCAATAAGCTCGAAGACCTGCTCCCGGTCATCGGGGAAGTATAAATGAAAAGGGCCGGTACTGCTGCAATGCAGCAGTACCGGCCCTTACTTTATCAGGAGATCAATAATGCAGCTTGTCAGCGGTCAGTGCCTCGAGCACGGGCAGCATGGCGGCAGCCTCAGCCTTTGCGGCGGGCAGGTCCATGTCGCGGTAGTTGCCGCACTCCACCTCGCTTGCGCCGGGGACATCGCCCTCGAACGCAGCCATGAAGCGGAAGGACTCCACCGTCAGGCTCAGCGCCTCGGCGGGAGTCAGGCCCCGGGTCAGCAGGTAAAAGCCGGTGCGGCAGCCCATGGGGCCGACGTAGATGACGCCGTCCTTATACTGGCTGTTGCGGGCGTAGGTGGCGAAGAGGTGCTCCAGCGTGTGGGCTGCGCCGGTGGAGAGATAATCGCCGTGGTTCGGCTTCTTCATCCGGATGTCCCAGGTCAGAACATCGCCGTCCTGACGGCTCAGGTACATGCCGCGGTCGAGCCGGGTGTGGTCTACGCAGAAACTTGCGATGCGTTCCATACTGCGCCTCCCGGGATCAGGCCTGCAGGCGCTGGACGCTGCCGTGTGCGCAGTCCACAGCGACCATCAGACCGTCGCGGATGTGGGCGGTAGCGCCGACGGCGCCCACGATGGTGGGCTTGAGCAGGGCCTTGCCGGCGATGGCGGCGTGGCTGTTCAGGCCGGCTTCCTCGACCACCAGAGCGGCGGCGTCACGGACGTAGCTCAGCATCTCGTTGGAGGTGGAGGGGACGACCAGAACCATGCCGGGCTTGAACTTTGCGCGGATCTCCTCGATGGTGCGGCAGACGCAGGCCTTGCCGGTGGCGTTGGCCAGAGCAGCGCCCTCGGGGCCGACGCCGACGCCGGTAGCCAGGCAGTTGCCGATCATGTGGATCTTGATCATGTTGGTGGTGCCGGAGACGCCCACGGGGACGCCGGCGGTCACGACAGCCAGCTCACCGTCGTGCAGATAGCCGTGCTCTTTTGCCAGAGCGGTGGACTTCTCGATGAGCTCATCGGTGCTGGAGGCGAGGTCCATCATGAGCGGGGTGATGCCCCAGGAGACGGACAGCTGGCGCTGGACCTGCTCGTCCATGACGCAGGCGATGATGGGCTGAGAGGGGCGGTACTTGCTCAGCAGACGGGCAGTGTTGCCGGACTCGGACACGGTGACGATGGCAGAAGCGTTGACGTCCTTTGCGGTCAGGCAGGCAGCGTGTGCGGTAGCGTCGCTGACGCTGATCTGGCCGGTGGTATCGGTCAGGCGGTTGTCGCGGTAGTGGACCTCGTTCTCGGTGCGCTCTGCAATGGCGGACATGGTCTTGAGGGCCTCAACAGGGTATGCGCCCGCAGCGGTCTCGCCGGAGAGCATGATGGCGGAAGTGCCGTCGTAGATGGCGTTTGCCACGTCGGAGATCTCGGCGCGGGTGGGGCGGGGGTTGACCATCATGCTGTCCAGCATCTGGGTGGCAGTGACGATGGGCTTGCCGAAGGAGAAGGAGCGGTCGATGACGCTCTTCTGGATGCCGGGCAGCTCGGTGAAGTCGATCTCGACGCCCAGGTCACCGCGGGCGACCATGACGGCGTCGGCAGCGGACAGGATGCTGTCGATGTTATTGACGCCCTCGCGGTTCTCGATCTTGGCGATGATGCGGATGTTGGAGTCGTACTCGTTCAGCAGGTTGCGGATGTCGTAGACGTCCTGTGCGGTGCGCACGAAGGAAGCAGCGATGAAGTCGAAGCCCTGCTGGACACCGAAGATGATGTCATCCCGGTCGCGCTGGCTCAGGTAGGGCATGGACAGGTGGACGCCGGGGACATTGACGCCCTTCTTGGTCTTGATCTTGCCGCTGTTGAGCACTTCGCAGACGATGTCGGTGTCCGTGACGCTCTTGATGGCCAGCTTGATGAGGCCGTCGTCCAGCATGATGGTGCCGCCCTCGTGGACGTCCTGGGGCAGGTCCTTGTAGGTGATGGAGCAGATCTCCTTGGTGCCCTCCACCTCGCGGGTGGTCAGGGTGAAGGTCTGGCCGGCTTCCAGCATCTCAACGCCGTTCTTGAACTCCTTCAGGCGGATCTCGGGGCCTTTGGTGTCCAGCAGGGCAGCAACGGGCTTGTTCAGCTCAGCGCGGACAGCCTTCAGCATGTCCAGACGGCCCTTGTGCTCCTCGTAGGAGCCGTGGGAAAAGTTGAAGCGGGCCACGTTCATGCCGTTGGCGACCAGCTCGCGCAGGACGCCGTCCTTATCGGTAGAAGGGCCAAGGGTGCAGATGATCTTCGTTTTTCTCATAAATATACCTCTAACAGTCTCTTTTTTTCCTCTATGATGGGCGCGCAGGTGCCAGATATGCCCTGCGGCCGCTGGCCGGACATCGGCCCGGTCAGGGGTGTTTGAAAACCTTACCATTCTATATTATAACCGCTTGTGTACAAGAGAGCAAGAAAAAATTCGGCAAAGAAAACCTTAAATTTTCGTGATAGATGCCGGAGCGATAAAACGCTTGCGAAAAGTGCGTTCATCGCCTATAATAGGGCTAAGCAAAAGTCTCACTTCTGCCCCGAAGGGACGAAGGTGAGCGCAAAATGATAGAAACGGAGTGAAAGCGTAATGGAAAAGCGCGTTTTTCTGATCGTTCTGGACAGCTTCGGCATCGGCGCAGAGCCGGACGCCGCCGCCTTTGGCGATGAGGGGACCAACACCCTCGGCGCCATCGCCAACCACCCCAACTTCAACTGCCCCAACCTGAAAAAGCTCGGCCTGTTCAATATCGACGGTGTGACCGTCGGTGAAAAGGAAGCCGCCCCCATCGGCTCCTTCGCCCGCCTGCAGGAGCAGAGCATGGGCAAGGATACCACCATCGGCCACTGGGAAATCGCCGGTGTCGTCAGCCCGAAGCCGCTGCCCACCTTCCCGGACGGCTTCCCGGACAGCCTCATCCACGAGTTTGAGGAAAAGACCGGCCACAAAGTCCTCTGCAACAAGCCCTACTCCGGCACACAGGTGCTGAAGGACTACGGCGAGCAGGCCATGAAGGAGAACGCCCTCATCGTTTACACCAGCGCCGACAGCGTGTTTCAGGTGGCCGCCAACGAGGAGCTTGTTCCGGTGCATGAGCTGTACCGCTATTGCGAAATTGCCCGCGAGATGCTGAAGGGCGAATACGGCGTGGGCCGCGTCATCGCCCGCCCCTTCCTCGGCCGCACCGCCGACACCTTCTACCGCACCACCAACCGCCACGACCTGAGCCTCAAGCCGCCCCGCAAGACCATGCTTGATCTGCTCAAGGACGCAGGCAGGGATGTCATCGCCGTGGGCAAAATTTTCGACATCTTCGACGGCGAGGGCGTGACGGAAAAGATCAAGACCACCGGCAACACCAACGGCATCGCCTTTACCAAGGCTTTGCAGACCCGCGACTTCGAGGGTCTGGCCTTCGTGAACCTTGTCGATTTCGATATGCTCTACGGCCACCGCCGCGATGTGGCGGGCTACGCCGCCGCCGCCACCGAGTTCGACAAGTTCGTGGCCGACTTCATCCCCGGGATGCGGGAGGGCGACATCCTGATGGTCACGGCCGACCACGGCTGTGACCCCTCCTACACCAAGACCACCGACCATACCCGCGAGTATGTGCCGTATCTCATCTGCGGCAAGGGCGTCAAACCGGGCGTTGACCTCGGCACCAAGCTCTGCTTCGGAACCATCGCACACACCATCTGCGACTATCTGGGTGTGGATGCTTCCACGCTGGACGGCCAGAGCGTGCTGGGCGACATTTTAGCTTAAACAGGCAAAAGAAAAAGGACTGCGTGAGCAGTCCTTTTTCTTTTGCAATTCTATTTACGCTGCATCATTTTCAGCGCTGGAAGCGTCGCCGCTGCCGGAGCCGAACAGGGCGTCCAGCACGGTGGAAGCGGCCTGATGCAGGGAGGAAGCCGCCTGCTCCACCTGCTCCTGGGTCGGCATACTGAAGGACGGCGACTCAGTGGAGCCTGCCGGGGCTTCTTCGCTGCTGTCGGCGGGGGCCTCGGTGGAAGCGCTGGGCTCACCGGAGGCGTCGCCCTCGGCGGGCTGGCTGTCAGCGGGGGCCTCTTCCGCCGGGACTTCGCTCTCGGCGGGCTCTTCTGCGATCACGCTGTCGGGAGATTCCTCCGGGATGGATGCACCGGCGTTGGGGTCGGCGGTCGGCGTGAAGACATCGGTCTTCTCGGGGGTCTGGCTGGTGCTGGTGAGCTTGTCCTCGCCGCCCAGAACCGCTGCGATGAGGGCCTTGGCTTCGTTGACCGAGTTCTCATCCGGCTTCATGACGTAGAGGCTCTGGCCCTTGGCGGAGTAGCACTTGCTGCTCTTCGCGCCCGAGCCGGTGACGGTGTAGCTCTGGATGTCCCAGTTGGCAAGGTCGCCCAGCTGCATCCGGACCAGCGCAGAGATCTGTTCCTGCGAAAGGCTGGTGACGAAGCAGTCGGCGGCGGCGTCCATCAGCTTGGAGAAGCCCATGAGCAGGGCCGGGGATTTGAGCTTGTTGGCCACCGCGTCAATGACTTTCATCTGGTTGATGCCGCGCTGGATGTCGCCGGTCTTGAAGGCGTGGCGCTCACGGGCAAAAGCCAGAGCAGACTTGCCGTCCAGATGGTTCCAGCCCTCGGCGAAGGTGGTGGGGTCGTAGTAGCCGGGGCTGCCCACCGAGGTGAAGGCCTGGTCGGAGTAGACGTCCACGCCGCCGATGGCGTCGATGATGTTGATGAAGCCCGCAAAGTTGATGCGGAGGTAGTGCTCCACATCCACGCCGTAGAGGTTGCCCAGCGTGGCCATGCTGGTCTCGACGCCGTAGAGGCCGGCGTGGGTCAGCTTGTCCTTGCTGTCGGTGCCTGCGAGGTCAACATAGTAGTCGCGCGGGGTGTTGATGAGGGCCGCCTGCTTGGTGGTGGGGTTGACCACGGCGAGGATGTTCACGTCGCTGCGGGCCTTTTCGGTCAGGTCACCGCGGTTGTCCACGCCGCTGAGATAGACGACGAAGGGCTCTTTCGTGATCTTGTTCGCCTCTGCACCGGTGAGCAGGCCAGAAGTCATGCTGTCCAGTGCGGTCAGACCCTGCTGCGCCCAGACACAGCCCACGGCCAGCGCGGCGCAGAGCAGGACGGACAGCACCCGGGCCACGACGGCACCGCTGCGGGAGGCGAGGCACTTGCGCACCAGCAGCCAGAGCAGCACCAGAAGCGCGGTGATGATAACGAGGTAGAGCACCGGCAGCATCTGGGTGCGCCAGAGCTGCACCAGCGCGGCAAGGCTCAGGATGGCCTGTAGTACCAGCAAGACCATTCCTCCTTTCGGAAGTTTGTCGTCAGCGGGGGCGGGCTCGCTGGGGGGCAGCGGCTCCCACTGTCTGCGGGGCGGCACCGGAGATTTCGGCGGCTCAGACGGAGGCGTCGGTGTTGGTTTCGGCGGCGCTTTGGGGCGGGGAGGCTCCGGCGAGAAGAAATCGGCGCTGTCTACCTCCACTTCGTCGGGTTCGCTGCGCTTGATGCCCCGGTGGATGTGCCGGGGGCCTTCGTCGTTATTCTGGGGATGGGTATGCTCGTTTTCGTCAAACATAGGCGTTCACTCCTTTGGATGTGTATGCCGTCATGTGGTGGGGATGATGCTCAGCACAGCCCGGGCGGGCAGGCAGGTGGCCGTCTGGTCTTCCTCGCTGAGCCAGCCGAAGGACTCGCAGATGTGGTCAGGGCAGGGCGAATCCACAAAGCGGGCCGCGCCGTCCTGGATCTTGATGTGGACGGTGAGGTAGCCGGTGTCCACATCGTAATCGGCGTCTTTTTCGAGGGGAAAGGTGAGCCTGGTGTTACTGTCGCCGTAGATGAGCTCTGCGCAGAGAGGCGCACCGGTCTGGTTTGCTTTCCGCACCAGCAGCAGCACGGCGGCTGCGGCCAGAATGACGGCAGCAAAGACCAGATCTATCAGCAGTTTTTTGTGTTGCTTCATAAAAAATTATCCTTTGAGCGGGATCTGTTCCAGCTCGGCCAGCCAGAGCGCGGCGGCTGCGTCGCTGGGCATCCGCCAGTCGCCCCGGGGCGAGAGGGTGACGCTGCCCACCTTGGGGCCGTCGGGCAGGCAGCTGCGCTTGAACTGCTGGGCGAAGAACCGCCAGTAGAAGTTGCGCAGCCACTTGTAGAGCACTTCGTCCGGGTACTCGGCCCGGCCTGCGAAGGCCGCTTTTGCCAGCCGGAATATCTTCGACGGGCCGAAGCCGAAGCGGAGAACATAATAAAGGTAGAAGTCGTGCAGCTCATAGGGACCCACGAGGTCTTCCGTCTTCTGAGAGATCTCGCCGTCCTTGGCGGGCAGCAGCTCCGGGGAGACGGGGGTGTCGAGGATGTCCAGCAGCACCCGGCGCAGCTCGGCGGAGGCGGCAATGTCGGCCTCATACTGGACGAGGTGGCGCACCAGCGTCTTGGGGACACCGGCGTTGACGCCGTACATGCTCATGTGGTCGCCGTTGTAGGTGGCCCAGCCCAGCGCCAGCTCGGAGAGGTCGCCGGTGCCGACGACGAGGCCGCCGGTGCGGTTGGCAGTGTCCATCAGCTCGAGGGTGCGCACACGGGCCTGTCCGTTCTCAAAGGTGACGTCCAATACACTTTCGTCCTGGCCGATGTCCTTGAAGTGGCTGTGGACGGTGTTGGCGATGTCGATCTCGGTAAAGCTGACGGCCAGCTCGTCGCAGAGGATCTCCGCATTGCTGCGGGTGCGGTGGGTGGTGCCGAAGCAGGGCATGGTCACGGCCAGCACATCGCTGGTGGGGCGGCCCAGCTGTTTCATGGCGCGGACGGCCACCAGCAGGGCGAGGCAGCTGTCCAGACCGCCCGAGATGCCGATGACCGCCGTCTTGGCGTGGGCGTGCTCGAGGCGCTTGGCGAGGCCGTCGGCCTGCATTTTCAAGATCAGCTCACAGCGCTCGGCCCGGCGGCGCTCGTCGTGGGGGATGAAGGGCGTGGGGTCTACCCAGCGGGAGAGCTTGGTCTCGGTGAGGGCAAGGTCGAAATCGACGGTCAGATACCCCTCAGCGCTGGGCTCGAAGCTGGTGTTGCGCGCCCGCTCCGACTCCATCCGCTGGCAGTCCAGCTCCGTCTCAGCCCAGCCGCCCTCGAAGGGAGACGTCTCGGTGAGGAGGGTGCCGTTCTCGGCGATGAGGTCGTGGCCGGCGAAGACCATGTCCTGGGTGCTCTCGCCGTGGCCGGCAGAAGCGTACAGGTAGCCGCAGAGCAGGCGGGCGGACTGGTTCGACACCAGCGCCCGGCGGTACTCGGCCTTGCCGACCGTCTCATCGCTGGCCGAAAGGTTCGCAATGACGGTGGCACCGGCCAGCGCATGGAAGGTGGAGGGGGGCAGAACGCTCCACAGGTCTTCGCAGATTTCCACGCCCAGAACGAAGCTTGGCATCTGGCGGCAGCGGAAGAGCAGGGACGTACCGAAAGGCACCTCCTGCCCGCAGACCGTCACATTTTCCACCTCAGTGCTGCCCGGGGTGAACTGGCGCTTTTCGTAGAACTCGCCGTAGTTGGGCAGGTAGGTCTTGGGGACAAGGCCCAGCAGACGCCCGCCGCAGAGGACGGCGGCGCAGTTGTACAGCTTGCCCCGCACCAGCAGCGGCAGGCCCACGAGGGCCACGACGTCCAGCTCCCGGCTGGCGTCCAGCACGGTCTGCAGGGCGTCCAGCGCGCCCTGCTGCAGCGTGCGCTGCAAGAACAGATCGCCGCAGGTGTAGCCGGTGAGGCAGAACTCGGGGAACACCGCCAGCCTGACGCCGCGGGCCGCAGCGTCCTGTAACTGAGATACGATCTGGGAAGCGTTATAATTGCAGTCGGCCACCCGCAGTGAGGGCGAGAGGGCAGCTGCCTTCAAAAAACCATCTTTCATCGGAGGATTTCACATCCTGTCTGTTGAATTAAGGCCCCGGCGGAGACGTGCTCTGTGGGGTTTTGTTCAGTATACCACAAACCAGCCCAAACGAAAAGTGACAGTGTGGTTAAAGAAACGAAAAAACGCTGCCTGCACACCGCAGACAGCGCTGAAAACAAAAGATGGAAAACGAGATAGACCGTAAGCCGGGTTCTGTATTAAACGACGATCTGTCTAGACCTGCCATTGCTGACAGGTTCGTGCCGCCTTCGGGACACGCGAGCAGCGCTGTACGTCCCATATAGGCGTTGCTTCCGGTAGGGTTTACAAAGCCGCATAGTCACCCATGCGCTGGTGAGCTCTTACCTCGCCCTTTCATCCTTACCGCATTGCTGCGGCGGTTTCCTTTCTGTTGCACTTTCCCTGAGGTCACCCTCGGCTGCCGTTAGCAGTTACCGTGCTCTGTGAGGCCCGGACTTTCCTCAGAGCGGTCAAAGCCGCCCCGCCGCCGTATGTTCCACTCGTTTTCCACTCCTCATGATACCATAAAAAAACAAGATTTGCAAGAGAAAGAGAATTTTGCTATACTTATCTTATATGTTGCCCGCGCTGGAGGTGGGAAGATGAAGCTTTATTTCAAAGTCCCGCCCGAGGCGGACGGGATGCTGCTGCGCGGTTTTCTGCGCAGGTGCAGTGTCTCCACCGACCTGTCCCGGGCCGTGAAATTCCGGGGCAGCGGCTTTTTTGCCGACGGCGCCCCCGTCCTGGCCAACCGCCGGGTGAAGGCCGGGCAGGTCATCTCCTTTGAACTGCCGCCGGAGGGGGAGGGCGTTGCGCCGCAGCACGACATCCCGGTGGATGTGGTCTACGAGGACGCTTTTGCCCTCGTGGTGGAAAAGCCGCCCCATCTCGCGGTGCATCCTACCCTGAATTACCCGCTGGATACGCTGGCGAACGGCTATGCGGCCTGGGCGCTGCGTCAGGGCAGAAGCCCCGTCTTCCGCCCGGTGAACCGCATCGACAAGGACACCAGCGGCCTCGTGCTGGCGGCCCAGAATGGTTACGCCGCCCCGCTGCTGGCGCAGCGGGTGGAGAAGCTCTACTACGCCGTTGCAGAAGGAGAACTTCCCCTCGGGCCGGGCGTCATCGACGCCCCCATCGGGCGGCAGGGGGAGAGCATCATCGGGCGGTGCGTCACCCCCGATGGCAAACCCAGCCGGACGGAATATACCATATTGAAAGCCGAAAACGGCCTGAGCCTCGCGGCCTGTGTCCCGGTGACGGGCCGCACCCACCAGATACGGGTACATTTTGCATCCATCGGCCACCCGCTGGCCGGCGATGACCTCTACGGCGGGAGCCGGGCGCGCATCGGGCGGCAGGCGCTCCACTGCGCAAAACAGACGTTCTGGGTGCCGCGCTGCGAGCGGATGCCGGACGGCATCCGCATCGAAGTGCCGGTGGACGAGACGACCCTGAGGCCGGTGACGGTGGAAAGCCCGCTGCCGGAGGATATGGCAAAGCTTCTTGTCTGAATTTGTGTATTTCGTGAAAAGTAAGTGAAAGCTAAGCCCAAATTTTGTGTCAATGCTTGTTTCGGCGCTGGCAGGGTGTATAATAAATAGAGTTATTCTTGTCAAAAAAGCTGTCCTGATGCGGCAGCGTGTCGATAACAGAGAAAAGAGACAGATCAGAATCTCCTGAAGATACAGGAAGGAGCATCCTTTTTGCTGGAAGATAAAACAACTGAAACGCGGCAGGACGAGCCAGCCGCTGCGCCGCGGCACACCGGCTTCCGCGCAAAGCTGCGCTCGCTTTGGGCGCAGCTCCAGTGCGTCCATCTGCTGCGCCGTCACCGGCGGTATCGCCGCCGCAGACACCGGCTGGACAATGCCGCCCGGAAGCTGCGCTCGTCGAAGCTGGTATTGCGCGTTGGCGCAGTGCTCTACGCACTGGGCTTTGGCGCGGAGTATGCTGCCGTGCGGGTGGGACGTGCCGTCAAGTACGCCGCTCTCTGGGCTGCTGGAGGCATCCGCCGCTTTGCAAAGGCTCTGGCGGAGACGGCGTTCCCCGGCGCAGCACAGGTGGCCAAAGACCTGTTTGGTCCCATCGTGCTGTTTGCAAAGGGCACCGTGTCCCTTCTCATCCATGCCCACCGCATCCGCAGGGAGCAGGGCTTCGGTGCAGCATTTGAGGCCAGTGTCCACTACTTCAAAAACGGCGTCCGCCGCAACCTCAGTCTGCTGCCCCGCATGGCGATGTATGCCCTGCCCATCTGCGCACTGGCGCTGGGCGCAGCAGTGTTCCAATATGTCATCCACCAGCCTTATGCGCTGGCCGTCCGGGTCAACGGCGAAACCGTGGGCTATGTGGCGAATGAGGACGTCTTCAACACGGCCCGCGAGGACGTGATGGAGCGTATCAGCTACGCCGGCACCGACAAGACCGAGTGGACCATCGAGCCGAGCTACACCCTCGCCATCGCCCACCACATGATGGACGAAAACGAGATGGCAAACGCCATCATCCAGAGCGCCGGCGACCAGATCAGCGAAGGCACGGCTCTTTATCTGGACGGCGAGTTGACGGCGGTGTGCAGCGACGGCAACGCGCTGCGGGATTACCTCGCCGCCATGCTCGACCCATACGAGGAAGAAGGGGACGACCCCAATGTGAGCGTGGGCTTCAACAAGCAGGTCACGCTGGAAGACGGCCTCTACTTCAAGGAAGGCTTGCAGGATTTTGAGACCGTCCGGCAGGAGCTGGTGGGCGTGAAGCAGGCCCAGAAGGTCTACACCGTCAAGGCGGGCGACACCCTCTGGTCCATCGCACATAACAATGACCTGACCTTCCGTGAGCTGTGCGCCCTCAACCCGGCGTTCAAGGGTGAACCGCTGAGCGAGACGTCCAGCATCCTTGAGGGCGACCACCTCGTCATCACCAAAGAAGAGGCTGGCCTTGAGGTGCGCATCACCCGCATCGAGACCCGTGAGGAAGAGATCGCATTCTCCACGGAGACGACAAGATCCAACGAATATACGAAGGGAACCACCAAGGTGCTCCAGGAGGGCCAGAACGGTCTGCGCCGTGTGACCCTCCAGAACGTCTACGACACCAACAATATCCTTGTGGACCAGAGCGTGCTTTCCACCGAGGTCATCAAGGAGCCGGTGAACAAGAAGGTGGTCAAAGGCACCAAGAAGGTGACTTCCAGCACCAAGTACATCACCGGAAGCGGCCAGTTCATCTGGCCTGTGCCGAACTACCGCTACTGCTCGCGCTGGTACGGCGGACGCCACAAGGGCGTGGACATCTGCGCCCCGGCCGGTACGCCCATCTACGCCTCCGCAGGCGGCACCGTCACCAAGGCGGGTTACAACAAGGCCGGTGCAGGTACGGGCTATGGCTACTCGGTCATCATCAGCCACGGCGGCGGATACAGCTCTGTGTATGCACACTGCCTGTCCCTGACCGTCAGTGCGGGCCAGACCGTCAAGCAGGGCCAGCTCATCGGCTATCTGGGCAGCACGGGCCGTTCCACCGGCAACCACTGCCACTTTGAGATACGTCTCAATGGTTCGTACATTCCCCCGCAGAACGTATTCCCGGGGAAGAAATAATTTTATAAAAAGGAGATAATTGTTATGGCTACTCCTCACATCAGCGCCGAAAAGGGCGATTTCGCAAAGACTGTCCTGATGCCGGGCGACCCCCTGCGTGCAAAGTTCATTGCTGACACCTTCCTGAAGGATGTCCGTCAGGTGACGGGCGTCCGCGGGATGCTGGGCTTTACCGGCACCTACGAGGGCCGTCCCATCAGCGTGATGGGCAGCGGCATGGGGATGCCCTCCATCGGCATCTATTCCTACGAGCTGTTCAAGTTCTACGATGTGGACAACATCATCCGCATCGGCTCCGCCGGCAGCTACACTGCCGACGCCAAGCTGTTCGACACTGTGCTGGCCACCGGTGCGGTCAGTGAGTCCAACTATGCCCGCGTCCAGAGCGGCAACGACCACGACATCACCTTCCCCAGCGAGGAGCTGAATGACAAGCTGCGCGCCTCCGCCAAGAAGCAGGGCATCAAGCTCATCGAGGGCAACATCCACTCCTCCGACGTTTTCTACCGTCAGCCTTCCGACGCAAAGCCCACCTACTGGGAGCTGCTGCGCGACGAGCGCGGCTGCCTCTGTGTGGAGATGGAGAGCTTTGCTTTGTTCGCCAACGCCGAGGTGCTGGGCAAGAACGCTGCCTGCCTGCTGACCATCTCCGACAGCTTTGTCTCCCCGGAGATCACCACCGCAGAGCAGCGCCAGAAGAGCTTCACCGATATGATGAAGGTCGCACTGGGCGCGGAGTATTGATTTAACCATAATACAAAAAGACTGCTGTCGGCCGACAGCAGTCTTTTTGCTTTTCAGGTATCCGTGTAATGACCGTAACAGGACGCAATGATGATGTTTCCATCCTGCTCCCGGTAGACGATGCGGTGGGTGTCGTCGATACGCCGACTCCACCATCCGCTCAAATCTCCCTTCAAAGGCTCGGGCTTGCCGATGCCCTCATAGGTGTTTCGCTGAATGTCTTTTATGAGAGAGTTGATTCGCTTCAGCAGCTTTTTGTCCCGCGTCTGCCAAAGACAATAATCTTCCCACGCTTCCTCTTCCCACAGCAGCCTCATCAGTCCACCTCGAGCAGTTCATGTTCGGTGAGCTTGGCTTTGCCGGTGTCAATATCATGGACGATTTGACGGAGATGGTTGATGTTGCTTTCGGAATAGAAGGGATCGGCGGAGACTTCAAAGGGAATCCGATGCTCGCGCGACACTTTCTTTGCAAAAATCGTGAAGGCTGTCGTCATCGAAAGCCCCATCTCGGCGCAGACCTCCTCCATGCTCCGCTTGAGGTCGGGGTCCATCCGAAAATTCACGTTGACTGCATTTGCCATTCTGATGCGCCTCCTTTGTAATTCTATTATATTCATTTGTAATGATAAATGCAAGAGCTGTCATTGCATAATGCTGCGTAATTATCGCCGCTTGCACTTCTTAAAAGAATGATTTATACTTAAATACACGACACAGAAGGGAATGAGGCCGATGAACAGAGAAACAGTGAACATGGTGCGCAGTCCGATTTCTGTGGAGGGGAACATCCGGCTTGTTCCGTATTATCCGGCCTACGATACAGCACTTGCGTGGTATCAGGATGCACAGCTCTGCAAACAGGTAGATAACAGGGACTCCGTTTATAATTTGCCGCTGCTGAAGCGGATGTATCATTATCTGGACACACACGGGGAACTGTTTTATATCGAGTATCGGGGTGTGCTTTGTGGTGACGTCAGCCTGCGGACGACAGGCGAGCTGGCCATCGTCATCTGCAAGGAGTACCAGAATAAACACATCGGGCGGAAGGTCATCGAAAAAATGCTGGAGCTGGCTCGGGAAAGGGGCTTGGCGGAGTGCTTCGCGCACATCTATTCCTTCAATACCCAGTCGCAGAAAATGTTTGAATCCATTGGCTTCGTCCCACAGGACGAAGAACGCTATATCTGCAAATTGCAAAAAGGAGAACTGACCATGACAAAACTGACTCTGGAAGAAAAGCAGGAGCTCATCCGGATGGCCCTTGCGGCCAGGGAGAGGGCTTACGCGCCTTACAGCGACTTTATGGTGGGTGCTGCCCTGCGCGCCGAGGATGGCCGCATCTTCACCGGCTGCAACGTGGAGAATGCCGCCTTTACCCCCACCAGCTGCGCCGAGCGGACGGCCCTGTTCAAGGCTGTGGCCGAGGGCGTGACCAGGTTCACCGACATCGCCGTGGTGGGTGCGCGCCGGGGCGAAGTCAACAAGCAGATCACCTCGCCCTGCGGCGTCTGCCGCCAGGCGCTGTTCGAGTTCGGCGGCCCGGAGCTGAATGTCATCATGGCAAAAAGCCCGGACGATTTCATAGAGCGCAGCATGGACGAGCTGCTGCCCTTCGGCTTCGGCCCCTCCAACGTGGCAGGCAACAAGGCCGTGGAAGACTGAACGCAGCTGCGCGAAAAAGGCCGGGCGGAGCGGATCTTCCGGGATAAGTGTGATTTTTATACAATTTTGATAAAATAATTGTAAATGTTTTGTAATCGGAAAAGGCTTGCATCTGTCACTTCTTCCCGCTATACTTGAGCCAGTAAATGTGCAAGTGCGCACATTTCGTCAACAAAACGCGATTATATTAAAATAAAAGGAGAGTTTTCATTATGATGATTTCTCGTCGTAACTTCCTGGCAGTGGCTGGCGCCGCTGCTGCTGCCGCTGCTCTGACTGCCTGCGGCGGTTCTTCTTCTTCCACTGCTTCCTCTGCAGCTGCCTCCACCAGCGCAGCCGCTTCCACCGCTGAGGGCGGCGAGAAGATCGTGAAGGTCGCTCTGACCTGCGACACCGGCACCATCGACGATGAGAGCTTCAACCAGGCCTGCTGGACCGCTGTTTCCGGCTACATGGGCGATGACTGCCAGTACTACATCCCCGAGGCTGACGCTTCCGATGAGGACCGCGAGACCATGATCCGTCAGGCTGTCAACGACGGCGCTGATGTCATCGTCTGCGTCGGCTACCTGTATGGCGCTTCCCTGGCATGGGCTGCTGACCAGTACCCCGATGTCAAGTTCATCGCTATCGATGTCACCCAGGGCGACATCGGTACCGACGCCATCCCCGCAAACTGCTACTGCATCACCTTCAAGGAGGAGCAGGCAGGTTATCTGGCTGGCTACGCTGTCGTTAAGGACGGCAAGACCAAGCTGGGCTTCCTCGGCGGCATGGCTGTCCCCGCTGTCATCCGTTACGGCTACGGCTATGTGCAGGGCGCTGACGCTGCTGCTCAGGAGCTGGGCACCAACATCGACATCAACTACTTCTACGGCGGCCAGTTCTACGGCGATGCAAACATCACCTCCCGTATGGAGGGCTGGTACTCCAACGGCACCCAGGTCGTCTTCGCCTGCGGCGGCGGCATCTACACCTCCGCTGTTGAGGCTGCTCTGAAGAGCAACGGCTATGTTGTCGGCGTTGACGTTGACCAGAACTACATCGGTGTCAACGGCGTGGCAGACGGCTCCTTCGCTTACAACCCCTTCATCACCTCTGCAATGAAGGGCCTGACCGAGGCTGTCAACACTGCTCTGTCCGACATCGAGGCAGGCGATTGGAGCGACATCGCTGCTTCCAACGGCAACTTCGGTCTGGAGGACGGCGACTACGTCGGCCTGCCCACCGATGCTGACAGCTGGAACTTCGAGACCTTCACCACCGACGAGTACGAGGCACTGAAGGAGAAGATCAAGAGCGGCGAGATCGCTGTGGACAACAGCTCTGACGACAGCACCAAGCCCACCGTCAGCGAGTTCACCACCGTCAACTACATCCAGTAATCAGAAACTTCCCGGGCGGGACGCTTTGCAAAGGGCGTCCCGCCTTTTTTGTATGCTTTTTTCAAGACGATGAAGGAATGCCTGTCAAAATGCACAAAAGTAATACTTATGATATGGCAAAACACTAAATTTTCAAAAAGAAGTGTGCAAAACAGCAAAAATACGGTATAATGGGCATTACAATAGTATAAGTGTCGTTTGGACACGAAAGGAGAGTGAGCAGATTGGCAGAGGATTTTGTGATCGAGATGCTCCATATCACCAAGGAGTTCCCGGGCATCAAGGCAAACGACGACATTACCCTGCAGCTGCGCAAAGGTGAGGTCCATGCCCTGTTGGGCGAGAACGGCGCAGGCAAAAGCACCCTGATGAGCGTGCTGTTCGGTCTGTATCAGCCGGAGGAGGGTAAGATCCTCAAAAACGGCAAAGAGGTCGCCATCCGCAACCCCAACGATGCAAATGCACTGGGCATCGGTATGGTCCACCAGCACTTCAAGCTGGTGGAGTGCTTCAGCGTGCTGGACAACATCATTCTGGGCGTGGAGCCCAACAAGCTGGGCTTTTTGCAGAAGGCCGAGGCCCGCAAGAAGGTCGTGGCCCTGAGCGAGAAGTACGGCCTGCGTGTTGACCCCGATGCGCTCATCAGTGATATTTCGGTCGGTATGCAGCAGCGTGTGGAGATTTTGAAAATGCTCTACCGCGACAATGAGATCCTCATCTTCGACGAACCCACCGCTGTGCTGACCCCGCAGGAGATCGACGAGCTGATGGAGATCATGCGCGGGTTCAAGAAGGAGGGCAAGTCCATCCTCTTTATTACCCACAAGCTCAACGAGATCATGGCGGTCGCCGACCGCTGCACCGTCCTGCGCAAGGGCAAGTATATGGGTACCGTGGACATCAAGGACACCACCAAGGAAGAGCTTTCCCGCATGATGGTCGGCCGTGACGTCCAGCTTCAGGTCGATAAAAAGCCCGCTCACCCGGGCGATGTCGTGCTGGACGTGGAGGGTGTCACCATCCACAACGACCAGCGCAAGAAGGACTCCGTCAAGGACGTCACCTTCCAGGTCCACGCAGGCGAGATCGTTTGTCTGGCGGGCATCGAGGGCAACGGCCAGACCGAGCTCGTCTATGGCCTCACCGGCCTCGAAAAACTGTCGGGCGGCAAGATCACGCTGGACGGCAAGGACATCACCCGCGAGAGCATCCGCCAGCGCTCGAAGGACGGCATGAGCCACATCCCCGAAGACCGCCACAAGCACGGTCTGGTGCTGGATTACAGCCTCGAGAACAACATGGTGCTCCAGCGCTACTGGCAGCCCGAGTTCCAGAAGGGCGGCTTCATCCAGTCCGATAAAGTCCGCGAGTACTCCGATAAGCTCATCGCTCAGTACGACGTCCGCAGCGGTCAGGGCAGCTCCACCATCGTGCGCAGCATGTCCGGCGGCAACCAGCAGAAGGCCATCATCGCCCGCGAGATCGACAAAGACCCCAAGCTGCTGGTGGCTGTTCAGCCCACCCGCGGCCTGGATGTCGGCGCGATCGAATACATCCACCGCCAGATCGTCGCCCAGCGCGACAAGGGCAAAGCTGTCCTGCTGGTCAGCCTCGAGCTGGATGAGGTCATGAACCTGTCCGACCGCATCCTCGTCATGTACGAGGGCGAGATCGTGGGCGAGTTCGACCCCAAGACCACCACTGTGCAGGAGCTGGGCCTCTACATGGCCGGCGCACGCAAGCAGGGAAAGGAGAGCAAATAAATGAACAAGAAAAAACTTTCCCACAGCAACCTCAACAGCTCCATCACCAGTGTGCTGGCCGCGCTGCTGTGCATCGTCATCGGCATGGCTGTGGGCTTCCTCGTGCTGCTGGCCATCAACCCGGCCCACGCATGGGGCGACGGCTTTGTCCGCATCATTAAGGGCGGCTTCCATGACGCCCCCTACGGCGTCGGCAAGGAGCTGGCCAACGCGGCACCCCTCATCATGACCGGTCTGTCCGTGGCCTTCGCCTTCAAGACCGGCCTGTTCAACATCGGCGCTGCCGGTCAGTACACGCTGGGCGCTTACGGCGCTCTCTACTGTGCCATCATGCTCAAGATGCCCTGGTATGTCTGCCTGATCGTCGCCACCATCCTCGGCGGCATCTGGGGCGCTATCCCCGGCTTCTTCAAGGCTTACTTCAACATCAACGAGGTCATCACCTCCATCATGTTCAACTGGATCGGTTTGTATCTGGTCAATGAGCTTATCTACCAGAACGGCACCGGCCCCATGTACGACGTGCGCAACACCCGTACCCTGAACCTCGGAAAGAGCGCCGAACTGTCCCAGTCCCTCATCCCGGACTTCGGCCTGAACAAGATGTTCCAGACCAACAGCACCACCATTGCGATCTTCCTCGCTGCGGCAGTCGCCATTCTGATCTGGGTCATCCTGAACAAGACCACCTTTGGCTATGAGCTGAAGGCCGTCGGCCTGAACAAGAGTGCCGCCCGCTACGCCGGCATCAACGAGAAGAAGAACATCATCCTCTCCATGGCCATTGCAGGCGCTCTGGCAGGCTTCGGCGCCGGCCTCTACTACCTGTCCAACGTCTCTCAGTGGAACCCGCTGAACTCCACCAGCCTGCCGGCCATGGGCTTCAACGGCATCTCTGTGGCCCTGCTGGCAAGCTCCAACCCCATCGGCACCATCTTCTCCGCGATCTTCATCTCCCACATCTCGGTCGGCGGCTCTTTCCTGTCCACCAAGTATTACCCCACCGAGATCTCCGACCTGATCAGCGGTATCATCATCTATCTGTGCGCATTCTCCATGCTGTTCCGTGGCAAGATCCACTCCATGCTGTTCAAGAATGCGGACAAGACCAACGTGAATGCAGAGCCTGCCCCTGCTAAGACCGAAACCAAGAAGGAGGGCAAGTGATATGCTGCTTCTCATCAAGTATACTCTGCTGTATGGCATCGTGCTGATGCTGGTCGCTCTGGGCGGTATGTTCAGTGAGCACTCCGGCATCATCAATATCGCACTGGAAGGCATCATGGTCATCGGCGGTGTGGCGGGTGTCCTCACCCTCACCATGCTGCCCGCGAGCATGCCGGCTTTCGCCACCGTGCTCATCGCTGTGCTGGTGGCGGCTATCGCCGGCATGGTCTACAGCCTGCTGCTGGCCTTCGCGTCCATCAATCTGAAAGCGGACCAGACCATCGGCGGCACGGCCCTGAACCTGCTGGCGACGGCGGTGGCTGTGGTCATCTCCAAGAACTTCAGCGACAGCGGCAGCGCCAAGCTGAACTACTCCAACAAGCCTTTCCTGTTCAGCATCGGCGGCCTGGAGCTGAGCATCTTTGTCCCGCTGGGCATCGCACTGCTCATCATCAGCTACATCGTGCTGTACAAGACCCGCTTCGGCCTGCGTCTGCGCGCCTGCGGCGAGCATCCTCAGGCTGCGGACTCTGTGGGCATCAATGTCTACAAGATGCGCTATGCCGGTGTCGTCATCTCGGGCGCTCTGGGTGCGATCGGCGGTCTGGCCTATATCGTGCCTCCCGTCCAGACCTGGAACTTCGAGGTCGGCGTGGCCGGTGCAGGCTTCCTTGCCATGGCCGTTATGATCTTCGGTCAGTGGAAACCCTTCAACATCTGCGGCGCAGCCATGTTCTTTGCCGTGTTCAAGAGTCTGGCCAACATCGCCGACTCCACCTTCCTTGCACAGCTCCACTGGTCCAGCAACATCTACAACATGATGCCCTTCGTGGCATCCATGGTCATTCTGGCCTTTACCTCCAAGAACAGCATGGCCCCCAAGGCCGAGGGCATCCCCTACGACAAGGGTTCCCGCTGATTCGAGCGTATTTTCCGGGCGCAGCTGCTTTTCCGGGCGGCTGCGCCCTTTTTGCTTCTTTTTCAACAGATTCCACAAAACAGCGCTTGCTTTTGCGGGAAAATTTGCTATACTTGAATTACAATGTCATACTATTGCCGGAGGCGGGGCAGCGCGGCCCGGGCCGTCGGCGGAGAATATTATTTAGGAGCGTGACCTTATGCGCATTTACGATTTGATCGCCAAAAAGCGGGACGGCGGCACCCACAGCCGCGAGGAGCTGGAAGCCATCGTCAACGGCTTCGTCAGCGGCGAGGTGGCCGATTACCAGATGGCGGCCTGGATGATGGCTGTCTACCTGCGCGGCATGACCGACGAGGAGACTGCCGAGCTGACCGATGTCATGGCCCACAGCGGCGTCATGGTGGACCTTTCGCCCATCCCGGGCATCAAGGTGGATAAGCACTCCACCGGCGGCGTGGGCGATAAGACCACGCTGGTCATCGCGCCCATCGTCGCGGCCTGTGGCGTCAAAATCGCCAAGATGAGCGGCCGCGGCCTCGGCCACACCGGCGGCACCATCGACAAGATGGAGAGCGTCCCCGGCACAAAGACCGCCCTCTCGCAGGAGGAGTTCTTTGCACAGGTGAATAAGATCGGCCTGTCGGTCATTGGCCAGAGCGAGGGCATCGCCGTGGCAGATAAGAAGATGTACGCCCTCCGCGACGTCACCGCGACTGTCAGCTGCATCCCCCTCATCGCGTCCAGCATCATGTCCAAGAAGCTGGCCTCCGGCTCCGACGCTATCCTGCTGGACGTCACCACCGGCACCGGTGCGTTCATGAAGACCGTGGACCAGAGCATCGAACTGGCCAAGCTGATGGTCTCCATCGGCACCCATCATGGCCGCCGCGTCGCTGCTATGATCACCGACATGGACACCCCGCTGGGCCACAACATCGGCAACAGCCTTGAGGTCATGGAGAGCATGGACGTGCTCAAGGGCCACGGCCCCGCCGACCTGACCGAGGTCTGCCTGCAGCTGGCTGCGAATATGCTGGTGCTGGCCGATAAGGGGTCTCCCGCCGAGTGCCGCGCCATGGCCGAAGCTGTCATCGCGGACGGCTCTGCCTATGCAAAGTGCAAGGAGATGTTCGCGGCTCAGGGCGGCGATACCCGCGTTCTGGACGACTACAGCCTCTTCGAGAAGCCCGCCGCCAGCTATGAGCTGCTGGCCGAGGAAGACGGCTACATCGTCGCCAACGACGCCGAGAAGATCGGCTCTGCCAGCGTTCTGCTGGGCGCAGGCCGTCAGAAGAAGGGCGACCCGCTGGACTTCGCCGCCGGCATCACTCTCCACAAGAAGCGCGGCGACTACGTCCACAAGGGCGAGAGCCTCGCCACCTTCTACGGCGCGGCGGATAAGTTCGGCGCTGCCGCCGCCGAGTACCGCAGCGGCCTCGTCTACGGCTCCGAAAAGCCCGAGGAAGCCCCGCTGGTCTACGCCCTCGTCACCAAGGACGGCGTGGAGCGGTACTGAAATACCTGAATCGCTGAGAACGGCCCCGGGATCTGTGTGTTCCGGGGCCGTTTTTTCGCCCAAACTGCGCTTTGTGGTGGATAAAGCCGACAGAAGGGCTGATTTTGTAGATGTTTTGCCCGAGATGTGGTATAATCTACTCAATAGCGCCCAGACGGCGCAGGAGAAGAGAAAGGGTTATTCTATGAAGATCGTTTTGGTGGGCGGCGGCAAGGTCGGCACAGCGCTGGCGCGGCAGCTCAGTGAAGAGGGTCACAACGTGACGGTTATCGACACGAACAAGGCCCGTGTGGAGCATATCGGGGAATCCTACGATGTGATGAGCATTCTCGGCAACGGCTCGTCCATCACCACCCTGTCCGAGGCGGGCGTGGAGGAAGCGGACGTGTTCATCGCAGTCACCGGTTCGGACGAGCTGAACCTGCTGTGCTGTATGTTCGCCAAAAAGGCGGGCCACTGCCACGCCATCGCCCGCGTGCGCAACCCGTCTTACAGCCATGAGCTGGACTTTATCAAAAAGCAGATCGGCATCTCGGCCATCATCAACCCCGAAATGGCAGCGGCCAAGGAAATCTCTCACCTGCTGCGGTTCCCGGGCGCAAGCAAGATCGATACCTTCGCGGGCGGACGTGTGCGGCTCATCAAGTTTGCGCTGACCGAGCGGCAGGGGCTGGACGGCGTGGCCATCTATGAGATCCCCACCCGCCTCAAGAGCGACATTCTGGTCTGCGCGGTGGAGCGTGACGGCGGGGTCATCATCCCCAACGGTAACTTTGTGCTGCAGAACGGCGACCAGGTCACCTTCCTCGCCACGCAGGAGAAGGCCCACGAGTTCTTCCAGCGTATCAATATGCCGGTGCGGCCGGTGCGCAACGCCCTCATCGTGGGCGGCGGTGCCATCGCCTATTACCTGAGCCAGGAGCTGCTGGAAAATCACGTCCGCGTCCGCATCGTCGAGCGGGACCCGGCCCGCTGCAATGTTCTGGCCGAGTCCCTGCCTGAGGCACAGATCCTGAACGAGGACGGCTCCAACCGCGACTTCCTGCTCTCGGAAGGTCTGGAATCCACCGAAGCCTTCGTGGCTCTGACCAACATCGACGAAGAAAACGTGCTGCTGACCCTGTTTGCGAAAAAGCACTCCAAGGGCAAGCTGGTCACGAAGATCAACCGCCTCGAGTTCGACGATATTCTGGCCGGGCTCGATCTGGGCAGCATCGTCTACCCCAAGTACATGACCTGCGATTACATCGTGCAGTACGTCCGCGCCCTGCAGAACGAGGCCGGCAACAATATCAAGACCCTTTACCGCATCCTCGACGACCGCGTGGAAGCGCTGGAATTCACGGTCCATGAGGAGAGCCGGGCCACCGGCGTGCCGCTGAGCCAGCTGCATCTGAAAAAGAATCTGCTGCTCTGCTGCATCACCCGCGGCGATAACATCCTCATCCCCCGCGGCGGCGACCAGATCCAGGTGGGCGACAACGTCATCGTCGTCACGCTGGAACACGGCCTGCACGACCTGCGGGACATCGTGGAAGAGTAACGGGGGACAGGACGTATGAATTATGCGATCGTCTTTCGTCTGCTGGGCTACATCCTGATGATAGAGGGGACACTGCTGCTGCTCCCGGCGGTGACGAGCCTCATCTACGCCGAGTGGGCCGTCATGGGCGTGTTCCTGCTGACGGCGGCCATCAGTGGGGCGCTGGGCTTTGCCCTGCAGACCATCAAGCCCCGCAGCAAGGTGTTCTATATGCGGGAGGGCTTTGCGGCCACCGCCCTGAGCTGGATCACCATCAGTATCATGGGTGCAGTGCCGTTCGTCCTCACCGGCTGCATCCCGAACCCCGTGGACGCCGTGTTTGAGACCGTTTCGGGCTTCACCACCACCGGTGCCAGCATCCTGCCCGCCGTGGAGGGCCTGCCCAACGGCATCCTGTTCTGGCGCAGCTTCACCCATTGGATCGGCGGCATGGGCGTTCTGGTGTTCCTGCTCTCCCTGCTGCCCCTGACCGGCGGCTCCCACGTCAACCTGATGAAGGCGGAAAGCCCCGGCCCGCAGGTGGACAAGCTGGTGCCGAAGGTGCAGTCTACGGCCAAGATCCTGTACGGCATCTATTTCGCGCTCACGGTGGTGGAGGTCTGCTTCCTGCTGGCGGGCGGAATGAATGTGTTCGACTCTCTGCTCACGGCCTTTGGCACGGCGGGTACTGGCGGCTTCGGCTTCAAGAACGACAGCTTTGCCAGCTTCTCGCCCTACATCCAGTGGGTCGTGACCATCTTTATGATCCTCTTCGGCGTCAACTTCAACGCGTATTTCCTGCTGCTGCTGCGCCGGTTCCGCCGCGCAGCGTCCAGCGAGGAAGTCCGCGCCTATTTTGCCATCATTCTGGCGGCGGTGGCCGTCATCACGGTGAACATCCGCAGCCTCTACGGCACCTTCGGCGAGGCGCTGCGCCATGCGGCCTTCCAGGTCGGCTCCATCATCACCACCACCGGCTTTTCCAGCTGTGATTTCGACCTCTGGCCCACGCTGGCAAAAGAGGTGCTGGTGCTGCTGATGTTCGTGGGTGCCTGTGCGGGCAGCACCGGCGGCGGCATCAAGGTGAGCCGCTTCCTCCTGATGGGAAAGACGCTGGGCAAGGAGCTGAAGCAGGCCCTCCACCCGCAGGTGGTGGCCCCCGTCCGGATGGACGGCAAGCTGGTCAATCATGAGACCATCCGCACCACCAACGTCTTTCTGGCGGCCTACATCTTCATCTTTGCGGCGAGTTTCATGCTCGTCAGTCTGGACGGCTTTGACATGGTGACGAACTTCACCTCCATCGCCGCCACCCTGAACAACATCGGCCCCGGCCTCAATCAGGTGGGTCCCATGATGAACTTCGGGGCCTACTCCAACTTTGCAAAGCTGGTGCTCATCTTCGATATGCTGGCCGGTCGTCTGGAAATTTTCCCGATGCTGGTGCTCTTCCTGCCCGATGCGTGGAGAAGATTCTAAAAGTTTTATAACGAAAAAATCCCCCGGTCCAGCCGGGGGATTTTTGTCTGTATCAGAACGTCAGATCGACCTTTTCCTGCGCACGGTATTGCAGAGCCTCGAGCAGCGAATCCTCGTCGAGGAGGCGCTTGCCGGAGAGGTCGGCAATGGTGCGGGCCACCCGGAGGATGCGGTCGTGGGCGCGGGCCGAAAGGCCCAGCGTCTCGTAGGAGGCCCGCAGGAGCTGTTCAGCGGCGGGGGTCATCCGGCAGATGCGCCGCACCTGCCCGGCGGTGAGCTGGGCGTTGCAGCGCACATCCTCGTAGCCGGGAGCAGCGTACCGCTGGGCCTGGATGGCCCGGGCAGCAAGGACCTGTTTCCGCAGCTCGGCGCTGCTCTCGGAAGGGGCAGCGCCATGCAGTTCATCGAAGGCCACCGGGTCCATCTCGACGCAGAGGTCGATGCGGTCCAGCAGCGGGCCGGACACCCGGCTGCGGTACTGCCGCACCGCGCTGGGCGAACAGGTGCAGGCCCGGGTAGGGTGGCCGTAGTAGCCGCATTTGCAGGGGTTCATGGCGGCGACGAGCTGGAAACGGCTGGGATAAGTGGCGCTTCCGGCGGCCCGGCTGACCGTGATGCAGCCGTCCTCGAGGGGCTGGCGCAGCACTTCGAGGCTCTCGCGGGAGAACTCGGGCAGCTCGTCGAGGAAGAGGACGCCGCAGTTGGCCAGACTGCACTCGCCGGGGCGGAACTGCGCCCCGCCGCCCGCCAGCGCAGCCGAACTGGCTGAGTGGTGGGGGCTGCGGAAAGGCCGTGCTGTCACGAGGCCCCGGCCTGCGGGCATCTGCCCGGCGATGGAGTAAATTTTCGTCGTCTCCACGGCTTCTTCCCGGGTCAGGGGCGGCAGGATGCCGGGCAGGCGGCGGGCCAGCATGGATTTGCCGGTGCCGGGAGCACCGACGAGCAGGACGTTGTGTCCGCCCGCAGCCGCGATGACCATCGCCCGGCGGGCCAGCGGCTGGCCGCAGACATCAGCGAAATCGGGAACATGGTTCCACGCATCGGCAGGGTCGAAGGGGACAGGCATCGTAGGCAGGATGGGCTGGATGCCCCGCAGTGCATCCACGACCTGACGGGCCGTTGCGGCAGGGTATACCTGCATCTCGCTGCCGCAGGCTTCAGCGGCTTCGGCAGCATTCTCGGCGGGGACATAGAGCGCCCGCACACCGCCGGCGGCAGCTTCCAGCGCCATGGGCAGGACGCCGGACACCGGGCGGAGACTGCCGTCCAGCGCCAGCTCCCCCAGAAAGGCCGTGTCCTTCGGCGGCGGCTCCAGCTGCCCGGAAGCGGCCAGCACCGCCAGCAGCAGGGGCAGGTCATACACCGGGCCGGTCTTGCGGACGTCGGCGGGAGCGAGGTTGATGGTGATGCGGCGGTCAGGCCACTTGAAGCCCAGATTTTTCAGGGCTGCGTGGACGCGGTCGCCGCTCTCCCGGACGGCGGAGTCCGGCAGGCCGACGATGGAGAGGGCGGGCATCCCGCCCGAGATGTCGGCCTCGACTTCCACGGGGAAGCCGTTGAGGCCCTTGAGACCGAAGCTCTTGAGGACTGCGTACATGGGCGCTCCTTTCTGCCCGATGGGGCGGCAGAGACCATCAAAAAAGGGGTGACGGAATTTTCTGCGGTGCTTCGAAGCTTCTTCTGAGATAACAGACAAAAGACATGGAATGGTTGGCTAAGAACTGACTAAGAAATGGGAAAGACAGGGCGCAGATGCCCAAGTTCGACACAATTTTCTGTTTGAATCTATTATATTAAAGGGCATGTGAGATGTCAACGAAACGCGGGCGATCTGCGATTGGAGGAAGAATCTTATGGTTGCGAAAGAGTACTGCTGTTACACCAGGCCCTATTCCAGGATCGAAGGCTTTCAGCTTGCACACACGCTGTACTACAGCGCAAGCGTAGAGGAAGAGGGGGTTGTACTGGCAGTGCGGCAACAGCAGGGAGAAGAGTGTGTCACGGAGCAGGTCATCTGCCCGGTGGGCGACTTCGGGCGGCTGATGTCCCTGATGCGGTATCTGTGCGAAAATGGAGTAGGGCTGGGCCACTGGCTGGATGTACTGGATGACGCAGGGCAGGTGTACTGGCCCTGCACGGCTGCAAATGGGCAGCAGGAGAGCGGAAAGCCTGCACGATTTGTGGCATTTGCTGGTTTTGAGGGGGCAAACTTGGTACATAATCCTGAATTGACACAAAGCGTATAAAAGCTTATATTATAAGTAGACTTGGATGAATTTGTCCATTATGGTCAAAAATTATAAAGGTAAGGTGTGCAATATGTATCAGGATGAGTATAAGCGCTGGTTGGCAGCGGATCTGGAGGACGCAGATCTGAAGCCGGAGCTGACCAGGATCGAGGAAAACGACGACGAGATCAAGGACCGCTTTGCCGTTGCACTGAAGTTCGGCACCGCCGGCCTGCGCGGCGTGCTGGGCGCTGGCACCAACCGCATGAACATCTACGTCGTGCGTCAGGCCACCCAGGGCCTGGCAAACTGGGTCAAGACCCAGGGCGGCAATCAGACCGTAGCCATCAGCTATGACAGCCGCCTGAAGAGCGACGTCTTTGCCAAAACTGCCGCCGGCGTTCTGGCCGCAAACGGCATCAAGGTGCGCATTTATGATGCTCTGATGCCTGTCCCGGCCCTGAGCTTTGCCACCCGTTACTATGAGTGCAATGCGGGCATCATGGTCACCGCTTCTCATAACCCCGCCAAGTACAACGGCTACAAGGCCTACGGCCCCGACGGCTGCCAGATGACCGATGACGCCGCCGCCATCGTCTATGACGAGATCCAGAAGACCGATGTCCTGACCGGCGCAAAGTACATCTCCTTTGCCGAAGGCGTCGAGCAGGGCCTCATCCGCTTTGTGGGCGACGACTGCAAGAACGCCCTCTACGCCGCCATTGAGGCACGTCAGGTGCGCCCGGGCCTGTGCAAGACCGCCGGCCTGAAGCTGGTCTACAGTCCGCTGAACGGTTCTGGTCTGGTGCCGGTCACCCACGTCCTGAACGACATGGGCATCACCGACATCACCGTCGTGCCGGAGCAGGAGTACCCCAACGGCTACTTCACCACCTGCTCCTACCCCAACCCCGAGATCTTCGAGGCTCTGAAGCTGGGCCTCGACCTCGCCACCAAGACCGGCGCCGACCTGATGCTGGCCACCGACCCCGACGCCGACCGCGTGGGTATCGCCATGAAGTGTCCGGACGGCAGCTATGAGCTGGTCTCCGGCAACGAGATGGGCGCTCTGCTGCTGGATTACATCTGCGCTGGCCGCATCGAGAAGGGTACCATGCCGAAAAATCCCGTCGCCGTCAAGTCCATCGTCTCCACCCCGCTGGCCGATGCCATTGCCGCCCACTACGGCGTTGAGATGCGCAGTGTGCTGACCGGCTTCAAGTGGATCGGCGACCAGATCGCAAATCTGGAAGCTGCCGGTGAAGTGGACCGCTTCATCTTCGGCTTCGAGGAGAGCTACGGCTATCTGGCCGGCCCCTATGTCCGCGATAAGGACGCTGTCATCGGCTCCATGCTCATCTGCGAGATGGCCGCTTACTACCGCAGCATCGGTTCTTCCATCAAGGAGCGTCTGGAAGAGATCTACAAGGAGTATGGCCGCTACCTGAACAAGGTGGACAGCTTCGAGTTCCCCGGCCTGACCGGCATGGAGAAGATGGCTTCCATCATGCAGAAGCTGCGTGACGAGCCCCTCACCGAGCTGGCCGGCCACAAGGTGGTCAAGATCACCGACTACAAGAAGCCCGAAGAGACCGGTCTGCCCGCCGCAAACGTCCTCATCTACACTCTGGACAACGGCGCTACCGTGGTCGTCCGTCCCTCCGGCACTGAGCCGAAGATCAAGACCTACTTCACCACTCTGGGCAAAGACCTGGCCGAGGCACAGGCTCAGAAAGATGCTCTGGCAGCTGCCATCGAGCCCATCCTCGCATAACGCAGAAATTTCATAAAAAATTTATGCCCCCGTACAGCGCCAAAAGTGCTGCACGGGGGCATTTTTGATGGGCGCGGGCAGTTGCAGTTTGTGGGTGGATACGCTATAATATTCAATGAATAATAATACGCTCTGTGCAGTGCGGCGCAGGGCAGGAATAAAATGGGGCAGGTGTAAGAAATTGGAATGTCGTGTGACGGCAGTTCTGGTGGCGGCTGGTTCTTCCACCCGGATGGGATTTGATAAACTGAGCTTCGATCTGGGCGGTGAGACTGTCCTGGAACGGAGCGTCCGGGCCTTTGACGAGTGTCCGGAGGTGGACGAGCTGGTGATCGTGACCGGCGCGTCCAGTGAGAATGCCCAGCGGGCCGCTGCCCGCTGCAAAAAGCCGGTGCGGCTGGTGAGGGGCGGCTCGACCCGCGCCGAGAGCGCCCGCAGCGGCGTGGCCGCTGCCCACGGCAGACTGGTGGCCGTCCACGACGCGGCCCGGCCCTTCGTGAGCCAGAGCGTTATCGCCGATACGATAGCGGCCGCTGCCCGCTGCGGTATCCTTCGCCATCTTTTCTTTCACACCGGCGGTGGTGGAAATGATATCGACCGCCATCAGCAGGGCATCGATCACCGTATTTCCGGTAATAAAGATTTTCTTCGCATCTATATTCTCTTGCAGCAGATTTGCCCTTGACTGTTCCGTCGGTGCAAAGTAGTAAGTGCAGATACGGTCTGTCACCTGGCGGTTCATTTCTTCCGGCCAGGGATTATAAGGCTGATGTGTCCGAAGGCCCGCTTCGATGTGACCGACAGGAATCTGTTGATAAAAAGCAGCCAGAGCGGCAGCCATAGAGGTTGTCGTATCTCCGTGTACTAATACCAGATCCGGCTTGGACTGCTGCAATACATCCCGTAAATTTATAAGAATTCTACTCGTGATATCATATAAATCCTGGCCCGGTTGCATGATATTCAAATCGTAATCAGGACATATATCGAAAAGTTTTAAAACCTGATCTAACATTTCCCGGTGTTGCCCTGTTACACAGATTTCGATTCCGAGCGAACGGCTTTGCCCGGTTTCTTTGATTAATGGCGCCATCTTCATCGCTTCAGGACGCGTTCCGAAAATGAATAAGATTTTTTTCATCCAATTTATTTTTTGAATATTCCACAGAAATCAAGGATAAGCTTACTGTTGTCATAAGGAAGTGTTTTAAACTCTTTATGAGCAACCAGAAAAGCGATAATATCGGCCTGTCGGTAAGCGTATCCGGTTTCTGACAATTGAAATTGTGGGTGTTGCGAAATATTAGGTTCGACAATCAGACAGGCTTCGGGAAATTCAGACACTATTTTTTCTGCGATATATTTTGCCGGACTTTCCCGTAAATCATCGATATCTGCCTTGAAAGCAAGTCCCATCAAAGCTATTTTCGGCTTTCTTTTATTTTCAAGCTGGTAAGTAAGAATCGTATTTTTAATTTTTTCTGCACACCAGAATGCTTTGTAATTATTAATTTCCCGGGCTTTTCCGATCAATTGCGACTCTAAAGGAAAATCGGAGGTGATGAAATAAGGATC
>ENA-USUE01000278-USUE01000278.1-human-gut-metagenome-genome-assembly--contig:-NODE-278-length-29972-cov-4.380365_pt1 | contig 29972 bp, 26 predicted proteins | sample MGYA00250060_ERZ773396 | MGnify/ENA primary metagenome ERZ773396 (study PRJEB29103, sample SAMN06111989) | human gut metagenome | biome: human gut; feature: ankylosing spondylitis patient; material...
AGATTATAGGAATGGAGTAATAGGAGGAAATCTTCCTAATTTTCCTTCTTTTCGGAATGGAGTTGCATTAGGCCCTTTCCTACAACATCACTATGGGATTCCGGTATTTATAGAAAATGATGGTAACTTGTTTGCCTATGGAGAAGCCTTATCGGGTGCACTCCCTATGGTAAATCAGCAGCTTTCTATTTCAGGAAATACGCGTGAATATAAGAATTTGCTAGGAATAACCTTAGGTACCGGTTTTGGGGCAGGAGTGGTTATCAACAACTGTTTACTTAACGGTGACAATGGTTGTGGTGGGGATACATGGCTGATGCGTAATAAGAAATATCCTAATATGATAGCTGAAGAAAGTGTCAGTATTCGTGCGGTGAAGCGTGTCTATGCTGAGTTATCTGGCGTAAAAGATAAGAGTCTGACTCCCAAAGATATATTTGATATTGCTGAGGGAATAAAGGAAGGAGACCGGCAGGCAGCGGTGGCAAGCTTTGGTGAAATGGGAGAAATGGCGGGTAGTGCTATAGCCTCGGCACTGAATATTGTAGATGGTCTAGTTGTGATTGGAGGAGGATTGGCAGGAGCTTCGCGCTATATTCTCCCGGCATTGATAGCAGAACTGCGTTCTTCTGTTTCCATGTTCTCTGGAGAAACTTTCCCTTGTGTACAAATGGATGTTTATAATTGGGAAGATGAGGTTGAGAGAAAGGATTTTCTTGCTCCTTGCGATAGGGAGGTATACATTCCCGGTACGGAAATTAAGGTTCCTTATAATTATTCGAAACGAATTGCCGTATTGTGTAGTCGGGAAGGAACAAGCTGCTCTATCATGCGTGGGGCTTATGCATATGCATTGCAATCAATAGATAATTAACTATATAATGTAATTATGAAAACACTAAAGAAAAATTTGTTTATTCCGTTTGTTTTAGGAATAATGCTGTCTGTCATTATTGCTTGTAATGACGAAAGTGGAAGTGGAACTGCTCTCACATTGAGTTCTTATGAAGGAAAGGTGAAAATTGGTGATATGGCTTCTGTACAAATATCATTATCTGATCCGGAAAGTTTTTCTAAAATAGTTGTAAAGAAATCTATTTCGGGGAAAGAGGTGGTAGACTATAAAAAAGAGTTGAATGTAAAAGACATTGAATTCCCTTATACTTTCCGAGAAGAAGTCGTTGCAGGGGATGAAACTGGTGTAGTAGTTTATTCTTTCTATGGAATGAATGCTAACAATTTATTGGTAGATGCCTCGGATTTGGTACTTACAGTAGATTTGGCGGAAGTTCCTTTATTGCTGAAATATGACTGGAAATTGGTTCAGCAGATTATACAAGGAGAGGATTGGGCTACTCCGGATCTGAAAGATGATGTTTATCGCTTTAATCCGGACTTGACTTTAGAATGGGATTGGGGAACTGTATTCTCAGCAATAGGATTGGAGAAACTGAATGCATGTTGTTCATGGGATGTAGACCAGGTTGGAGCAAAAGTGGAATATCTGTACATGGTAAAGTATAGTGTTTTTAATACTGCTTCTCCGATGATAACAAAATATAAAGTAGTACAGTTGGCTGACAGGAAAATGATTTTGGAAAGCCATCAGAACCTCGCAGGGCTGGGACCGGATTTTTCAACGGATGAAGTTGTGATGGAAACCTATGAGCCTGTATCCAAGACTGATGATTTTACTCCTTATCGAGGAGAAAATCCTGATAATTATATCATAGATACTTGTAATCCGGGATCTTATAAATAAAAAAATATGAAAAACATGAATTTTATTAAAGCAATAGTTGTTTGTTCTTTCATGCTGTTGAGTGGAATCGTTTTGGCTCAGACTGGTATGAAAGACATAAAAGGTACGATTTGTGACGAAAGCGGTGAGCCAATAATTGGAGCTTCTGTCATTGTGAAAGGGACGTCTAATGGCACTATTTCCGACCTGGATGGTAAATTTACTTTGTCGGTATCCGATAAGGCAGTAATTGAAATCTCTTTTGTAGGCTATGAAACGCAGGAAATAAAAATGAATACGTCAAAAACGGATTTTAAGATTGTATTGCGTGATGATGCTGAACTCTTGGAAGAAGTTGTAGTGGTTGGATATGGTGTGCAGAAAAAAAGTGATTTGACTTCAGCGGTTGCTACGGTTAAATCTGACGAGTTGGCAGCCACATCGGTAACTTCTTTAGACCAGGGGTTGCAAGGACGTGCGGCTGGAGTGGTAGTATTGAATACGTCTGGTCAACCGGGTGCGGGGACGTCAATTCGTATTCGTGGTACTAGCTCTATCAATGGAAACAATGAACCGCTTTATGTTATTGATGGTATTCCTGTGATTAGCGATGCTTCTTCATTCAGTACGGGTGCTTTACAGAATCCTGCATTGAATCCGTTGACTAATATTAATCCTAATGATATTGAGTCAATTGAAATTTTGAAAGATGCTTCTGCCACATCCATTTATGGTGCACGCGGAGCAAATGGTGTTGTATTGGTAACTACGAAGCAGGGCAAGAGCGGTAAGCCGAAAGTTTCTATTGGTGCAAAGTTTACTTTGCAACAAGTGACAAAGAAGATGGATATGTTGAACTCTGTTCAACTGGCGGAATTAGCAAATGAGGTAGCCGATAACGATGGAGTAGAACGTAATCCTGTTTTTGCCGGTTTGAATAATCTGTCGAAAATCAATACAGATTGGCAAGATGAAATATTCCGTACAGCTCCGATGCAGAATTATGATATTTCAGTTTCGGGCGGTAATGATAAAACGACTTATTTCATTTCTGGTAATTTGTTGTTGCAAGATGGTATTATCATAGGATCGGATTTCGGTAAGGGAAGTTTCCGTGTGAATTTGAACCAACAAATCAATAAATGGTTAAAAGCCGGTATATCAACCAACTTGAGTTATAGTCGTTCGAACGGTGTAGTTACTAATGCAGAAGGAGGCTTTGCTTCTAGCGTAACCTCTTGGGCGCTTGAAATGAATCCGGGACTTCCTGTAAGAGATTCTGAGGGAAATTATACGTATGAAAATAACATGAAATCTCCCAATGTAGGTAATCCGGTCCAAGATGCTTTAGAGGCAAAGAATAGAAATACATCTTTCCGCACATTGGCAAACGCATTCTTGGAATATATGCCGATTAAGGATCTAACATTCAAGACTAGTATCGGTGTAGATTATTTCTATATCAAGGACCAATCTTTTGGAGCCGGAGAACTGAAGCGCGCAGAATCGAATGGTGGCTATGCGAATATAGGAAATCGTGATGGCTACAATTGGGTGTGGGAAAATACGGTTAACTATAATCAGACTTTTGGTGATCACACACTAGGCGTATTGGGTGGTATGACGGCCCAAGCATTCGTTTCCGAAAACTCATCTGTTTCAACAGCTGATTTTGAAGATGGGTTTTTAGGGTTCAATTCTATCCAATCAGGTGCATTGCGCCAAGCGGCAAATTCAGGAATTGCAGAATGGCAAATGCTTTCTTACTTGGCCCGTATCAACTATGGTTATAAAGGACGTTACTTGTTAACTTTGACCGGACGTGTTGACGGTTCTTCCAAATTTGGTAAAGGCAATAAGTATGGCTTTTTCCCCTCCGTTGCTGGCGCATGGAGAGTTTCAGAGGAGAACTTCATGAAAGAAATGAAAGCTGTTTCTAATTTAAAATTAAGAGCAAGTTATGGTATTGTGGGTAATGAAGGTATTCCCCCTTATAGCTCGCAAGGTTTGATGTATAATGCAGAGGCTTATTTTGGCAATACTGAAATAGTAAAGGGGCTTACTCCTTTTACATTAAGCAATCAAGATTTGAAATGGGAAACGACTTCTCAAGTTAATGTGGGTATTGATTTGGGGTTGTTTAAAAACCGACTGACATTGACTGCGGACTACTATTATAAAAAAACTCGCGATTTGTTGCTGACCATGCCGGTTGCTTTTAATACCGGTTATGATTCTGTAGTGAGCAATGTAGGTAATTTAATGAATCAAGGTTTTGAAGTGACATTGGGTGCAGTTCCGTTTGCTGGTAAGTTCAGTTGGAATATGGATTTTACACTTGGATACAATAAAAATGAAATCACCAATTTAGCGGGAAGTCAGGAAAATCTTAGAGGTAATTCCATTTTGGGTATCACTTATTGGACTGAAATAACCGAAGGCCAACCTATTGGAACTATTTACGGTTATAAAACCGATGGCATTGTTCAATTAGGCGAGGATTTATCCGGAATCCCATTTTTTGCAGGAAAAACATTACGTCATGGTGATCGTAAGTATGTAAATAAAAATGATGACAATGTTATTAATGAGGACGATTTGTTCATTCTGGGAAATGCCAATCCGGACTTTACTTTTGGCTTTAACAATACATTCAATTTTAAATTGAGAAATAACTCTTCATTAGGATTGACTGTCTATTTGCAAGGAGCTGTGGGGAATGAGATTGTCAACTTCAATAAGTTTTCTTTGGAGAGCTTCGATGGATACAAGAATAACTCTACTGCAGCTTTGAATCGTTGGACCCCTGATAATCCGACAAACTTATATCCTCGTGCAACAACCAAAACTGCGGGAAATATTTTGTCAGATCATTATGTAGAGGATGGTTCCTATCTAAGAATAAAGGATATTACGTTGAGCTATACTTTCCCGGCAAATATCATAAAGAAGTTCTATTGTGAGGGATTGACTATTTTTGCGGGACTAAAAAATATACATACATTCACTGACTATTCAGGATATGATCCTGAGGTGAGCCGTTTTGCGAACAATAATCTTTCAATGGGTGCAGACTATGGTTCTTATCCGATGTCTAAATCTTATGAATTTGGTTTAAGAATGAATTTTTAACTGAAATTTTATTATGAAAAAATATATATTAGCAGCTTTATTTTGTGGAACTTTTACATTCTGTTCATGCTCAGGATTTTTGGATGAAGTTCCCAAAGGACAAATTACGACTGAAAGTTATTATCGGACAGAACAGCATGCTATTTCTGCTACCAATGCGATTTATAATTATTTGATTATGGGGTATTCTCCAGGTGGTTTGTGGGACAAAAACTATGGTGGAGTCTTTTATAATGATTATTGGGTTCTTCAGGATTTGTTTTCTGATAATGCAAACAGCCAGCAGGCAAGTATTCAATACACGTCTGTTGACAACATGCAGATAGACCAATACAATGAACCGGTTGAGTTGCTTTGGCGGGATTTCTATCAGACCATTAAATGTTGTAATGTGGTGATAGATAAAGTTCCGGCTATTGATATGGACGATATTTTGAAGAAACATTTGATAGCAGAGGCTAAATTCTTTAGAGGAATGATGTATTTCGATTTGATTCGTATGTTCGGTGATGTTCCTCTACGAGAACATAACTTGGAGAGTGCAGACGAAGGATCGATGGTCCGGGTATCCAAAGACGAGATTTATAAATTGATCTTTGAGGATTTGATAACAGCTGAAACTGATTTGAAGTATTCACCAAGATATGGCGGTGGAAGACCTTATCCGGAGTCTGCGTCGGCATTATTGGCACGAGTCTATTTGACTTATGCAGCTGAGCACAATGATACTGAGTATTATGAACTTGCCGTTAAAAAAGCAGATGCTGTAATACCAAAATTCCCAATGTTGGAAAATTATGCAGATCTGTTCAAGATTAGTAATCGTTTTAATAGTGAAATTATATGGGGAGCAAATTTTAGCGCTTCATTGAGTGATGGTTGGGCTGGAGCTCAATTCTTGGTTCGATTGCTTCCTAATATGGATGGAGTGGATAATGCACAAGGTTGGGAAAGTGCAACGGAAAATTTATATAGCAGCTTTAATGCTAATGATGCACGTTTGCCTGTAGTCTTAAAACGTAGTGTTACTTATCAAGATGGAACCGTTAAACAGTTTGCAGAACCTTATGTATTTAAGTACTGGGATCAAGAGGCTGAGCCTAAAGGAAATAGTACAGATGCAATTTTCCCAGCTATCCGTACGGCAGAGATGTATCTGATTAAGGCTGAGGCACTGAATGCGATTAATCAAGGGCCAACGCCGGATGCAGTGAAAGCTATAAAGAAAGTGAGAGACAGGGCCGGATTGGCTTCCGACAATTTACCGACAGATTACGAGGGGTTCAAAAAAGTAGTGCTTGAAGAATATCGTCATGAGTTTGTAATGGAAGGACATCGTTGGTTCGACTTGACAAGAATGTGTACACCACAGGAGTTTGTGGATATCATCAAAGCTGCCAAACCGGATGCAACCCCGCAACTTTATCATGTAAAGTTCCCTATTCCGCAGCGTGAGAGAGATTTGTCACAAGGGCAAATAACTCAAAATGAGGGATATAATCAATAGTATTAATTAGAATTATAAGTCGGAGATTATTTTCAATCTCCGACTTGTCCAAAAGAAGTACCATGAAAAAGATAATGATTTTTTCTTTGCTGTTTTCATTAGCGGCTTGCCGGGGAAATTCCGAACAGAAAGTTGTGGATCCGGTCGTTGAGTTTGATTCTGTTTTTTGTGAGAGGTTAATGCCCGGATTAGGTGGGGGAATCACCGGAGGGGACGGAAGTATCAATCGACTTGAAAGACGGGCGTAGTTTGTTTATGTGGGGGGATTCTTTCTTTGGTGATGTTATAAACGACAAGCGGGCAAAAGACACAAAATTTGTAATAGGCAATACATTTACAATTATTGACAAGAATGGACAACTGAAAACTTTATATAGTGGAACAAAAGAAAATCCGTTGGCATTCATTGAGGCAGATCAAGATGGGAAGAGTCCGGTTTGGTACTGGCCCGGTCATGGATTTGTAGAAAACGGAATTCTTCATTTATTTATGTCTAAGTTCCATAAAGTCGGAGAAGGGTCTTTCGGTTTCGAATATCTGTGCTGTGATTATTTCCGTTTGGATGTGGAAACTATGAAGATTATTGATAAGGAAAACTTCAAGGCTGCCAATGAAAACAATGTACATTACGGGCATGCAGTACTTCCATATAAAGGAGAAATATATGTATATGGAACAAGGGCTGATGCTATGGGGATGGCAGAAGTACACGTATCAAAAGCAAAGCTGATAAATGATAAATTGGTGGACTTTTCTTATTGGGACGGAGCCGAATGGCAGACTGATGCCCGAAAATCACAAAGAATAGCAGGGATTACGAAAAGTGTTTCCGAGCAGTTTAATGTTGTAGAACTGGAAGAAAAGATAGCACTGGTATCACAAGACCGTTCGGGGAATGTGAAAGATATCTATTCCTTTATTGCAGACAAGCCGGAAGGACCATTTAGTAATGAAAAACTGCTTTATAAGGTGGAGGAGAGTGGCTTTGAGGTAGACAGTATGATGACCTATAATGCAATGGTACATCCTCAATATAGAAAAGTCGGTAAGGTTTTAATGTGTTATAATGTAAATACATATAGCATGACGAAATTGTTTGAGAAGGCTTCTTTGTATCAGCCTCGTTTTATATGGGTGCCGGTTGAGAAAATTGTAAAATAAAAGAGATAATAGGTATGACAAAAATAACTTTAAGAAAGATAGTGACCTCATTGATAGGGAGCATAATGCCCTTGGCAATGTTTGCTGGTCAAGATAATGTAGCTCCTCAGGCAAAAGTTTCAGTTTCGGATATATTGGGAATCGGATTCGAGGCGCGTAATTTGGTGGATGGTAAGGTTATGTATGCTAATGAGGGAGAGTGGGCATGCAAAGGAAGCGTGACTTCATGGGGAGTTATGCACTTACCATGGGCTCAATTGGACTGGGACAATGAAATAGATGTTGACCGGATAGTACTATATGACAGAGTATCGGAGTTGGAGCATCTTGCCGGGGGAACATTACACTTTAGTGATGGATCAAAAGTTAGTGTTACGGCAATCCCTAATGATGGAAGTCCTAAAGAAGTTTGTTTTCCATCTAAGAAAATAAAATGGGTTCGTTTTGAGGCAACTGATGGCGCAGGAAAAAATATAGGTTTATCCGAAATAGAAGTATTCCGAACTCGTGGCGAGAATACAGAATATGTAGAATGGGTAGATCCTTATATTGAAACGACAAGAGGGCGCTGGTTCTATTGCACTCCGGCAGCTCGCCCTTTTGGAATGGTGGCAGCGCATGCTTTTACCCGCAACAAAAACCAAGGTGGCGGCGGATATAATTATAACTTTAATGAGGTCTTAGGTTTCTCTCAAGTTAATGAGTGGATGGTGTCCGGACCGAATATAATGCCGGTATCCGGTGGAGTAAATCCGACTCAAGGAATGGATGGATGGAAATCGGAATTCAAACATGAAAGTGAAATTATTCAGCCGGGGTATCATCGTCTGTTTCTTGACAGATATAAGACGTGGGTGGAATATACGGCAACTGATAGGGTGACATTTTATCGTTTGAATTATACATCTGACAAGAATGCCAAACTACTGGTAGATATAGGTAGTGTATTAGGTAATTGTTCTATGGATAAAGGGGCGTTATTGCGTATTAGTGATAAGCGTATTGTAGGTGAATTTATGACGACCGAACGTTTCTGGGGAGGGCCAGACAGCCTTAAACTTTGTTTTGTCCTTGATTGTAGTGTTCCGATAAAGAAAATAGATGGATGGAGTGAGAAAGGAATCAATCCGGATGTAGAGGCTATTTCCGGTAATAATGCAGGTATGGTCCTTGATTTTGGAGAATTGGAAGGAAGTGAGGTGTTGTTCAAAATAGCACTTTCATATACGACAGTGGATAATGCCATTGAGAACTTGAATACAGAATTACCGCATTGGGATTTTGAAAAAATACGTAAAGATACGCGTGATATATGGAATGAAATGTTTGGCCGTATTGCGGTAGAAGGTGGAAGTCAAGCACAACACATAAAATTCTATACAGATTTGTGGCATGCCCTTTTGGGACGTCATAAAATTACTGATGTTAATGGTTATTATCCTGATTATACGGCAGGTCCGTATGTAAACAAACGTACTGCAGCACCGATGAAAATACGTCGTGTTCCAATGGATAAGACCGGAAAGCCAACGTTCAATATGTACGGCTTTGATGGCCTGTGGCTGACACAATGGAATTTGAATATATTATGGGGATTGGCTTGGCCGGAGGTTCTGGATGATTTGAGTGCTTGCTTGATACAATATGCGGACAATGGAGGCTTGTTGCCTCGTGGAGCCTGCTCAGGGGGATATTCATTCATTATGACAGGATGTCCGGCTACAAACATGCTGGTAAGTACATATATGAAAGACCTGATGAAGAAAACCAAGCCTTCTCATGCATATGAAGCAATTAAACGTAACCATGCTCCGGGAGGAATGATGAGTTATGAAAGCGCAGATGACTTGAAATTTTATGTTAAAAAAGGATATTGTCCCGGCAATGCGGGTAAAACATTGGAATGGGCTTTCCAAGATTGGGGATTAAGCCGTATGGCATTGCGTATGGGAAAGAAATCTGATGCGGCATTATATGAGAAACGTTCTCGTGCCTGGACTCCGTTATTTAATAAAAATATAGGATTGATTCTTCCCAAAAAGGAAAATGGAGAATGGTTGCATACCGATCCGTTGAACGGGCAAGGATGGGTTGAAGCTAACGCATGGCAGGCCACGTGGTCGGTTTCCCATGATTTACCCAAACTGGTTGAATTAATGGGAGGTGGAGACGCGTTTTGCGAAAAACTAAATTATGCATTTGAACAAGCGCGTCCGACTGATTTTGTACATGCTTATAGTGGAGGATATGTAAGCTATGCTAACCAACCGGGGTGCTCTAATGCGCATTTGTTTACTTATGGCGGACAGCCATGGTTGACCCAATATTGGGTACGTCAGGTTAAGGAACATGCTTATGGTGGCATCACTCCGGATAAAGGATATGGAGGACATGATGAAGATGAAGGACAGATGGGAGCTGTAAGTGCATTAATGTCATTGGGGTTGTTTAGTGTTACTGGGACAGAGTACGATAGTCCCTATTATGATATAACTTCCCCTATATTTGACAAGATTACGATAAAGCTGAATAAAGATTATTATTCAGGTGATGAGTTTGTAATTAATGTACATAATAATTCTGCCGATAATTGTTATATCCAGAAAGCTGAGTTGAATGGTACGGACTGGATTTATGCACAACTCGACCATGTGGACTTTGCAAAAGGAGGGACTCTGAATTTGTGGTTAGGAAATATGCCCAATAAGTCATGGGGTAAACTTAAATACTTGGGTTTTAAAACTAATAAATGATCAGTTATGAGTAAGAAGTTTTATCTGATTTCTTTGCTTTTCTATTTCTGTGCACTCTTTATGAGTGCGCAGAACTCGTTAAGGCTGTCTCCGATATTTGCTTCAGGTATGGTATTACAGCAAAATGCAGATGTTATATTTTGGGGGTGGGGCGAACCAAACAAAAAAGTGAATATTTTTTTCGGTTGGGATAATAAAATGCTTGAAAGTAAGGTGAATGAGAAAGGACGTTGGGAAGTAAAAGTGAAAACCCCGTCAGCCGGTTATACGCCTTATACCGTATCTATCTGCTCTGCCCAAGATTCGATTTTGCTTTCTGATATTCTTATTGGTGATGTCTGGTTTGTTGGTGGGCAAAGTAATATGCAGATGAATTTTCATGGGAATCCGGATCAGCCGGTGCAAGATGCCCAGAAAATACTGTTGCGCTGTAAGCATAAGGGGATACGCTTGTTTAGAGTTAATAACGGATATGCTATTTCTGCTTCTGATACTTTGACGATTGATGGAAAATGGACTTCTGCAAGTCCAGACAATGTGAAAGAATTTAGTGTAGTAGGTTATATATTTGGGGAAAAATTACATGAGTTGACTGATATACCTATTGGATTGGTACAATCTGCACATGGAGGATCGTCTGCGGAAGCTTGGCTGGACTACGAGACATTGGAAAGGTTTGGTGGATTTGATTTGAATTTGGAGCGGAAGAAAATAGATCCTATATGGTATGCATTTGAACCGACGGTTCTTTATAATAAGATGTTGGCACCCATGCTACCGCTGACGGTAAAAGGAGTGATTTGGTATCAAGGAGAATCGAACGTAGAGCGCCCGGAGCAGTATCGAATGTTATTCCCGGAGTTGGTACGTACATGGCGCAGATATTTTGCAGATGATAATCTACCTTTTTATTATGTTCAAATAGCTCCCTATAATCATCAAAAAGTTAATTCTGCTATATTTAGAGAAGTTCAATTGGATTGTATGAGGACAATTCCCAATGTGGGCATGGTAGTGACTTTGGATGTCGGGGAGGCGGATATTATTCATCCGGCGCGTAAAGAAGTGGTTGGAGAAAGGCTTGCTTATTGGGCATTGAACAAGGTTTATGGTTATTCGGCTTTTGGATGTAGGGGACCGGAGTTTCGTTCGATGGAAATACGCGACGGCCATGCTTTTTTAAAGTTTGATTTTGCTCCGAACGGTCTGTCTTTTATGGGAAAACAACCATTGGGGTTTGAGGTTGCAGGTGAAGATAAAGTTTTTTATCCGGCTAAAGTCAGGATTACTCCGGCTTTTTGGGGAAACGAAGGACTTGAGGTTTGGAGTACTGAAGTTGCCAAGCCGGTGGCAGTACGTTATGGCTTTTCAAATTATGTGGATGGGTCATTATATAATACAGAGGGTTTGCCCGCCTCTTCGTTCCGTACAGATAATTGGTAATAAGGTTTTAATTATATATGGTATATGGCTTCAAATTCTAAAAAGAAAATAATCCCTGTTTTAGCTGCATTTTTTGTAATGGGCTTTTGTGACATAGTGGGCATATCTTCTGATTATATGCAAACTAGTTTTGGCTGGTCTTCTACGATGACCGGATTTGTACCTTCTATGGTATTTATTTGGTTTCTCTTTTTGGGAATTCCGATTGGAAATAAGATGAACCAATGGGGACGTAAGAATACGGTGCTGTTGAGTATGGCAGTGACAATAGCCGGAATGTTTCTGCCGCTTGTGATATACAGTAGCGCGACTTGTATCGTTGCTTATATTCTGTTAGGTATAGGAAATGCTATCCTGCAAATATCCTTGAATCCTCTGCTTGGCAATGTTATAACCGATCAACGTATGCTGACAAGTAGCTTGACTGCAGGGCAGGTTATAAAAGCGATTTCTTCGTTGGTCGGCCCTGAAATAGTATTGTTTGCTACATTACATTTTGGCAATGAACATTGGTATTATTGCTTTCCTATGTTGGGTGGAATAACTTTATTCTTTGGATTATGGCTGGCAGCGACGCCCATTCAACGTGAAACATCCTCAGGCGAATCAGTATCATTGGGTAAATCTTTTGCGCTATTGAAAAACAAAACACTTTTGGTATTGTTTTTAGGTATTTTCTTCATGGTAGGGGTGGATGTTGCAACCAATTATATTAGCTCGAAGTTGATGACTTTGCGTTACGAATGGACTCCTGATGAAGTAAAGTTCGCACCGCAAGTTTATTTTCTAAGCAGGACGATCGGTGCATTTTTGGGAGTTTTTCTCTTAACAAAAATTTCGGCTTTACGTTATTTTCGGATGAACATTCTGGCATGTGCTTTAGTTTTGTTATTACTCATGTTTATAGATGGACACGCAATATTGAATTTGATTTGTATTGGAGGTGTCGGACTTTTTTCAGCATCTGTTTTCTCCATAATCTATTCATTGTCTTTTCAAGAGTTTCCTACTAAAATGAATCAGATTTCCGGTTTGATGATAACGGCTGTTGCCGGTGGCGGAGTTGTGACTCCTCTTCTTGGAATGGCGTTGGATTTTGCTGGGGTTACTGCAGGTTTATCGGTAATTCTACTTTGTGTGTTGTATCTGATATATTGTGCTTTTGGTGTAAAAATACAATCTTAATGATGTTATATATTGTATTTCTGCCCAGACTAAATTCTCCCGGTAATATGAGGAAATAGTGAAGATAGATTTCATTTGAAAGAAAAAATGCTACTCAGTAAATCCTTATATTGGGAATATACTGGGTAGCAAATTTTTATGTTCAGTAGCGACTGTTTATTTCACCTGAATAATATCATAATTCAAATCGCTTACAGCTTCTTGCAGGCTGTCGTTTACCAGTCTTAAAGTAGTGTCATTTACAACAACGAAGTATACGGGATCCTCGCCGTCATTGGGAGTTAACTTATAGGCAGTTTTCTTATTGTTGTTGGCATCTTTTTGGATAACTTGGCGCTTTCCTGTGGAAGTGAAAGATTTGTTCTTCCCCGGTCCTTCTGCATCCAGATAGGTCGTAACTAAGGTATAACCGCTTTCACCGTCAGGGCCTATGCTGTCGACACTCAGTACGTACTGGATACCCGGACCGTCGGCTGCGGGAAGTATACCCTCATAAACGGCTACTGCAGAGGAATCGTTGCCTACGACAGTCATGACACCTTCATCCATGGTGTCGTTGTTTTGATTTCCTTTTGATTGGCAGGATACCAATGCAGCGGCAATCGCTGCAATCATCATTACTTTTTTCATTGCTTTAATGGTTTAAATTAATATTAAGAGACGCCAATAGCGTTATTCTTCGTCATCCCGTTTAATAACGAGTAATTTATCTACTCTTCCGCGATCCATATCCACTATCTCAAACTCCAGGTTCTTGTAGCTGAAAATGTCACCGGCTTTCGGAACCCGTCCGATGAGGAACATTGCAAGCCCGCTTAAAGTGGTGAAGTCCTCTTCTTTCAGGTCGTCATAGTTCAGTATGCCCATTGCTTCCATAAAGTCCCCTATGTTCATGGAGGCCTCCACCAGCATGGAACCGTCTGCCCGGGTGACTATATCTTCTTCTTCCGTTTCGTTCTCTTCCAAAATATCACCGAAGATACTTTCCGTCAAATCGTGTAAGGTGATAATACCTTCTGTATTCCCATACTCGTCTACAACAACTCCGAACTTGTTTTTGTTCTTCTTAAAGAGCTCTAAAACTTTCTTGGCATATAAACTTTCGGGAATAAACAGTGGAGGGCGTGCAATTGTACGCAGATTGAACGGCTGTTCACCTCCTAACATCAGGATGATGTCTTTTACGGAGACTACTCCTATAATTTCATCCTTTCCGCTTTCCACCAGCAGATATTTGCTGAAATGCTCTTCGTGGATAACTCGTAGAACTTCTTCCTGCGTATCTGTGGGGTGAAGTACTATTACATCACGACGATGTGTCATCAGGTCGTTGGCTCTTTTGTCCGAGAAACGGAAAACATCACGAAGCATTTCGGTCTCGTCCTTATCGATGACACCTTGTTCGGAGCTTTGGTGCAAAATCATTTTCAGTTCTTCTTGTGTCATCTGCCGTTCTTCTCCTTCTTTCATACCGATAAGTTTATTTGTGAGCTTGGTTGAAGCGCTGAGAAGACAAACAAAAGGATAAGATACTTTAGTCAGGATAATCATAAACGGACTTAGCAGCGTGGCGTAGCGCTCCGGGTTGTTCAAGGCTATGGATTTAGGAACCAGCTCTCCGATGATGAGGGATAAGTAGGTAATGACGGCGACAGTGGTGATCATAGCCAAGTCTTTGGCATATAGTTCCAGACCGGGGATCATGGCAAATAATGGAACCACATCGTCGGCTATGGCTACACCGCCATAAGCACCCGATATGATGCCGATCAGAGTAATGCCGATTTGAATGGTGGAGAGAAATTTTTCCGGTTCTTCCAATTGTTTCAAAACGCCTTTTGCACTTTTTTGCCCTTTGTTTACAAGGGTTTCCAAACGTGCCTTGCTTGAAGATACTAATGCGATTTCATACATGGCAAAGATGCCATTCAGGATAAGTAAAAATAGAATAATAATAAATTCCATGTTTGGATTACAAATAGTTTGTGTACAAAGATAACGTTTTTCAAATATTTATTGTTAATATTGCTGTCTCTTAAGAAGATTAAACAAATTAACATGAAAAGCAAACATTTTCTATTCGTATTTTTGCTACAAGTGGCGGCTTTCAGTGTGCAGGCTGCACGTGTAGATACTGTGTTCGTGAAAAGTCCTTCGATGAACAAGGACGTGAAGGTCGTTTATATTCTTCCGGATAAAGCCGTTGCCAAGAACCCGCAGGCTTGCCCGGCGGTGTATTTGTTGCATGGCTATGGCGGCAATGCGCGTACATGGATTGGAATAAGGCCGGAGTTACCTCAAATTGCCGATGAAAAAGGTATCATATTCGTATGCCCTGACGGTAAGAACAGTTGGTATTGGGATAGTCCTAAGGATCCTTCCTATCGTTATGAAACTTTTATTTCGTCGGAACTGGTGAACTATACAGATACGCATTATGCTGCGATTCCGGAGAAGCGGGGGCGCGCCATTACCGGTCTGAGCATGGGCGGACATGGTGCATTATGGAATGCTATCCGCCATAAAGATGTGTTCGGGGCGGCGGGAAGCACAAGCGGCGGAGTGGATATTCGCCCGTTTCCCAACAACTGGGAGATGAAGAAACAATTGGGAGAGTTCACTGCCAACGAGGCGATATGGAACAATCATACAGTAATCAATCAGGTTGACAAACTGGCGAATGGGGATTTGGCCTTGATTATTGATTGTGGCGAAAGCGACTTCTTCCTTGAAGTGAACAAGGAACTGCATAAACGTTTGCTGGCATACAAAATAGACCATGACTTCATCACTCGTCCCGGCGGACATACCGGTACTTATTGGAATAACTCCATAGACTACCAGATATTGTTCTTCAGTAAATTCTTTAATAAATAATCACTCAATAACATAGTTTACGGTACGGATGTAATTCGTACCGTAACTGTTTGTGACCTCTTTGCAAGAAGTGATGATATTCCGCTTATCCAGAGAGTAGGTGTATTTTCTGACTTCCTGACTTATTGTGTTTCCGTCAGGAATAATCTGTTCTATTAAGATACTGAAAGGCTCTCCTAACAATTTCCCATATAACGCTGCGGAATGTAGGGAAAGAGGATATAGGTCGGCAAAAAACAGGCAAGGAACTTCCGATTGGTTGATTATGCTGTTGCCTGCCGGAGTGGTGGCGGTGTATGTCTGCGTGTAAGTGTCCACTTTTTGCACAATGCGTAATGCTTGGGGATTGCTGTAATCTATGTCGATAGACGCATAGACTTTACCGTTTATGCTTTCTGTTATGTTTTTCAGATAGGGCTTTCCTTCAGGGGAGGTGAAATAAGAAAAATCATAGGTGCGGGTTGCACTTACTTCCTGCCGCGTACATTGGATGGCATATCCTTTATCATTAAGGAAATAGGTGGATACATTGCCGAAGTTGTCGGTCGCTATGGCTTGGTGTTCTTCATAGGTTACCGATGTCGTATTTTCTATTTTCACCGGTTCGTTTTGAACAGAATAACTCTGTACGGTAGTGAATCCTGCCAGTTGCCCTCGCTTGTATGAATAGGTCTGGGTGGTAGTCACCGTAGGCACTCCCGCTTCATAAGGGCTGTCTTCTGTCAGCCGGATTGTAGAAAAAGGTACGGTAGGGCAACTGCCATTGCCGCCCGAATCATTGTTATCTTCACAAGCAGTTGTTGCTATGAGTATAATCAATAATGAAAAGATTAGTTTCTTTATCATTCCTGTTATTTTATAATCAGTCCCTTGCGGATATTCTTTGGGGTGGCGAAACTCTTGACAGAGGTCTCTCTTGTTTGGGCTTCCGGCAGTTCAATGGCGCCTGCAATAATTCCCATTGCAGTATTGAACAAAATTTCATTAAAATCGCCTAAGGGAAGATAGTACTGCAAATAGGATGTTTCGTTAATGGAGAGGTCCGGTTTGAAACCTGTGCTGTAATCGGCTTCTCCGTTGGCATTGAACACTTCGCATACCACCGGGCGTACTGCCCAGGGATATTTGGGATTGATGAAAGTTTCCGTAGCTACATTTTCACCTTTAGTAGTTTGCCCGATGAGGACTACTGTCATGTAGGGTTTCAGGCAGTTGATAAGCATTTCCGCAGCGCCTGCCGTAGTTCCGCCGGTGATGATATAAACTTTGGACAGGTTTAGGTTGGCTCCGCCTTGCAGGAGTTGGGAGTCCAATATCAGGTCATGATTTCTGCTGCTTTGCTTGTCATTGTATTGCAGGAAAGCGAAAGGACTTTCCAGTTTATCGGCAGGCACAAGCATATCGGCAAGAAGTTGCACACATTCCATTTCTCCACCGGGATTGTAACGGAGATCGAGTATAAAGTTATTAATGCCGAATTGCTGGCATTGCTGGGAGAAAGCACGCAATTCATTATTATATGCTTCGCTGTTTTCCGCAGTTCCGGCGGTGAAGGTATTATATGCAAGGTAGGCTATTTTATGGTCCGTACCGTCCAGTTGCACAAACTTGGTTGTATGAATTGCGCTTTCCGTTACAGGCCGTACGGCGGATAAGGTGATGTCGCCGATTGCCTGTATCATTCCTATGCTTTCGTCGTCTTCATCTTCTGTATCTCCGGTTCCGGTGTCTCCCTCTGTTCCTTCGTTGTCTTCATCCTTTACTATCACATACTTTCCGATACGCAACGTTCGTGTACCGCCGTCTGTCAGTCTCTCTTCCGTCTTTTTGGTGATGGAGTCGCCGTCTACGAGCATTATCCAGTTGCCTCGTTGCAGTCCGGCTTCTGCTGCCGGAGAACCATTTGCCACGTAAGAGACAAGTGCGTTGTAAGTGGTGTCGCTGGTAGCAACTTTATATAATGTATAGTCAAAGCCGTAGCTTGGCAGAGGGGTATCCATTATGGTATCGACGGTCGAAAAGCCTTTGTCATTCTTCGATAGGATACTCTTCAGGAAAGTCTCCGGATTTTGAAAATAGTTCAGACCTTTAGAAGGAGGAATGTCCTCATACCATAGGTAGACTTCCCTCATCAGGCTATCTATCCACAGGTCGCGTCCTGTCAGCGGGTAGTATTCTTTCCAGCGATCTTCTCCACAGGAGCACAGGCTTGTCAATGCAATAAGTCCCAGCAGAGGGAAAAGTAACAGCTTCCTTCTTTTCATCAGTCTCTATATCATTTGGTTTTCGCCCACAAAAATAGCGAATAGTTCTTGTATCTACCACAAATATGGTATAAAATTCCCTATCATGTGTCATAGGCTGCTTTGTTTTATCCCTTTATCTTTGCAACATCCAAGCAAGGAGAATTTATTCACTTATAAATACAAATGACGATGAAAACAAAGAAATTACATTTTGAGACGCTGCAACTTCATGTGGGACAGGAACAGCCGGATCCGTCGACCGATGCGCGGGCCGTACCTATCTATCAGACTACTTCGTACGTGTTTCATGACTCGGCTCATGCAGCGGCCCGCTTTGGGTTGCAAGATCCGGGTAATATCTACGGCAGACTGACAAATCCCACACAAGGGGTGCTCGAACAACGCATTGCAGCTCTTGAGGGAGGTATTGCGGGGGTGGCGGTTGCTTCCGGTGCGGCAGCTCTGACCTATGCTTTTGAGAATATTACGCGTGCAGGCGATCACATTGTGGCTGCCAAGACCATTTATGGCGGAACGTACAATCTGCTGGCGCATACATTGCCCTCTTATGGCGTTACGACCACTTTTGTAGCTCCGGACGATTTGTCCAATTTCGAGAAGGCTATTCAGGAAAATACGAAAGCAGTCTTTATAGAAACATTGGGAAATCCCAATTCGAACATCATTGATATTGATGCGGTTGCCGGGATTGCTCATCGTCATGGAATCCCTTTGATTGTCGACAACACTTTCGGTACTCCTTTCCTGATCCGTCCTATTGAACATGGCGCTGATATTGTGGTACATTCCGCCACTAAGTTTATTGGCGGGCATGGCACTTCTTTAGGCGGTGTTATTGTTGATAGCGGTAAGTTCGACTGGGTGGCTTCCGGTAAGTTCCCGCAATTGACCGAGCCCGACCCAAGCTATCATGGTGTGCGTTTTGTTGACGCGGCAGGTGCGGCGGCATATGCTGTCCGTATTCGCGCCGTTCTATTGCGTGACACCGGCGCTGCTATCAGCCCGTTCAACGCGTTTATCCTGCTGCAAGGCTTGGAGACTCTTTCTTTGCGTGTGGAGCGCCATGTGGAGAATGCTCTGAAAGTTGTTGATTTCTTAGAAAGGCATCCTAAGGTGATAGCGGTGAACCATCCGTCTTTGCCGAATCATCCGGATCATGCATTATACCGGAAATATTTCCCGAAAGGCGCCGGTTCCATTTTCACCTTTGAGGTTAAAGGCGGGGTGAAAGAAGCTCAGGCGTTCATTGACAATTTGCAGATCTTCTCATTATTGGCAAATGTGGCGGATGTAAAGTCGCTTGTAATACATCCGGCAACTACTACCCATTCGCAGCTGAGCGAACAGGAGTTGGCAGAGCAAGGCATCAAGCCGGGAACTGTGCGCCTTTCCATTGGGACGGAACACATTGATGATTTGTTGGATGATGTGTCACAGGCGTTGGAGAAGATTTAATCTCGGATGAAAAGTACATATCGTCCGATAGAATTAATTTTTTGTCGGATGAAATTTTAGATACATTGTTTTAGTATGAATATTGCCGTCTTATTATCCGGAGGTGTCGACAGTTCTGTTGTCGTGCACCTCCTTTGTGAGCAGGGGCATCGCCCTTCGTTGTTTTATATAAAAATAGGGAAAGACGATGCCGACTATATGGATTGTTCGGCGGAGGAAGACTTGGAGATGGCTTCCGCCGTAGCCCGCCGTTACGGCCTTTCACTGGAGGTTGTTGATTTGCATCGGGAGTATTGGGACAATGTGGCTGCTTATGCCATTGACAAAGTGCGGCGGGGACTTACTCCGAATCCGGATGTGATGTGCAATAAGCTCATTAAGTTCGGTTGTTTTGAACGGTACGCCGGTAAGGATTTCGATTTTACGGCAACCGGGCATTATGCTGCTACCATTCTGCAGAATGGGAAGGTTTGGCTGGGAACGGCCCTCGATCCGGTGAAAGACCAAACGGACTTTCTTGCGCAGATAGACTATCTGCAAGTTTCCAAACTGATGTTTCCGTTGGGCGGACTGATGAAACAGGAAGTGCGCGACATCGCTTTGAAAGCGAAGTTACCCAGTGCCCGCCGACGTGACAGCCAGGGCATCTGCTTCTTGGGGAAGATTAATTACAACGACTTTGTCCGTCGCTTTTTGGGCGAAAAAGAAGGTCGGATTATTGAACTGGAAACGGGAAAGATACTGGGAACCCATCGCGGCTACTGGTTTCATACTATCGGCCAGCGTAAGGGGCTGGGATTGGGCGGAGGCCCCTGGTTTGTGGTTCGTAAAGATACGGATGAAAATGTGATTTATGTGTCACGTGGATATGAAACGGAGCAACAATACGGGTATGAGTTCAGTATGCAGGATTTTCATTTCATTACGGAAAATCCTTGGGAGGGAGTGGAAGGGGAGATTCCGGTAACATTCAAGATACGCCATACTCCTGATTTTATCGGCGGCAAACTGTTGCAGGACGGGGACGGCTACCGGATTGTTTCCGAAGAGAAGTTACAGGGGATAGCTCCGGGGCAATTTGGCGTTGTGTATGATGAGGCTTCCAGACTGTGCATCGGAAGTGGAGAAATTAAATATAGTATTCCACTAAATCCACAATACCCGCTTTCATAGCGTATTTGGTAGCTTCGTGTGCGTTGTTCACGCCCAACTTTCTGAAAATATTCTTCCGGTGGCTGTTTATGGTATGAAAGCTGAGGTTTCTTTCAACTGCAATTTCTTTAGTGGTTTTTCCTAATGCGATTTCTTTCAGGATGCTTCGTTCGGCCGGTGTCAGCAGGTCGTTTTGCTGAATGGGGTGGAGGAGGGATGTCTGACTGTTTCCTGACAGCAGCAAGTTACTGACGTGGTTGCAAATGAAACGCTCTTTACGCGAAGCGCATTGCAGGGCGGTGAGTATCTCTTCTTTGGAATTGTCCTTTAGCACTACTCCGAATGACATGCTGCTGAAAAGTACTTGTCGTAGGAATCCGATGCTCAGTTCGTCGGAGAACAACAGCCAGTCCGCCTCTTTGAAACGTTCGTGCAATACAATCAATTCGTCGGAACTGACAAAGTCAAACGAGGTATAATCCAGTATTACCACCGCTCCGGGGTGCAGCCGTAACTGTTGTATGAGTTCCGCTTTGTTGTCGGCTTCCAGCAGCAAGGCAGTGTCTTTCTGCCGGCTTAGCAGAAACATCATGCCTGCTTTGGTTATATCTTGATTGTCAGCGATGATAAATTCTCTCATAATAGTCATTGGCGCATTAAAAAAGAAACTCCGTTGCAAATGTACACTTTTTAAGTGATTTGCAGCGGAGTTGAGAGTATATATATTGCAGTGGGGTTTACCAGGAACGTCCCTTGAAGATATTCGATTGGTTCAACGGCAGCAGACTACCACTTAAAGTCATCGTGTTGGAGTTGAAGTTAGGGTTGATAGTAACGGTTGCGTTGTTGTCGCCATTAGTCAGGGTAAGGAATATCTGGGCGGAGATACCGATGCCCTGAATGCTGAAGCTGCAATTTATGTTGCCGCGTTTGTCGGTAGATGTTTTTATGTCCGATACGGTACCGTCTACTGTCACACCTCCAATACCGTTAGGACCGGGATAAACAGTGTTGAAAGCTACCTGTACGGTGCCTCGTCCCTGATTCACCAATACAAAGTTGGTGTTGGAAGTAACAAAAGCCGTTTGCCCGTTGCGGAACATCACCTGATTGGCTTCCAATACAAATTGCTGTGCTTTCAGTGCTGCTACGGCGTCATCGTAGGAAACGGCATCGGCTGCCTGTTGTTCCGCTTTCAGGCGGGCGCGTTCTGCGTCTCTTTGGGCTTTGCGGTCTGCACGACGTTGTGTGCTACTCTCTTGTGCATACATGGTGGTTGTCACCATGCTTACCAATACTAATGCTGCTAATGCAATAAACTTTTTCATACTTAATTCTTGTTTAGGTTTAAATTATATTGTTCGTTATAAGTTTATTGCAAGAACAATGCCTAACCGGGATTGTTCACTGTTTTTTTAATTATTTTATATCCGGTGGCTGCAATGAGGATACTCATGAGTGGACTGATAAGATTGAAAAAGCAGTAAGGGAGATAGGTCAGCGTGGACACGCTCAGAATAGTAGCTTGTGTCATTCCGCATGTGTTCCAGGGGATGAGAACCGAAGTTACGGTGACGGCATCTTCCGTTGTGCGGCTCAACAGGCGGCTTTCATACCCTTTCTTTTCATAGATGTTGCTGAACATGTTTCCGGTCAGGATGATGCTGATGTACTGGTCTGCCGTAGCAAGGTTGAGGAATAGTCCTGAACCGACAGTCGATGCCACAACGCTGACAGTGCTTTTCATGAACCGTACAAATACGGATGTGATGCTTCCCAGCATGCCGCTCGCTGTCATTGCGCCGCCGAAACACATGGCGCAAAGTATCAGCCAAATGGTATTCATCATTCCTGCCATGCCTCGTGTGGCAATCAGCTCTGTCAGCATGGCACTATCACTTTGCAGGCTGGTACTGCCGTATAGGCTCATTATCGTTCCCTTAAACAGCCCGTTGCTTCCGGAAATCTCATAAAGCAGGTCGGGCTGGAATATGATGGCAAAGGCGGCAGCCAGCAGGGTGGACAGGAACAAGGTGATGATAGAGGGCATTTTGCGTGCAATCAAGATTCCGGTAGCCACCGGGACAATCAGCAGCCAGGGAGTGATATGGAATCGGCTATTCAATGATGCCGCAAACTCGGCTATTTGTTCTGTACCACTGGTTTCGTACGTGAATCCCATTACCGTAAATATGATAAGAGTGATGACGAGCGACGGAATGGTGGTAATCATCATATAGCGGATATGGCGGAACAGCGGAGTGTCAGTGACCGAGGAGGCAAGCACCGTAGTATCTGACAGCGGTGAAACCTTGTCGCCAAAGTAAGCTCCTGAAATAATGGCTCCTGCAATCCAGCCTTCCTCGAATCCCTGTGCTTTTCCTATTCCTAAAAGAGCGATGCCGATGGTTGCTATTGTGGTCCATGAGCTTCCCGTCATGATTGACACCAATGCACAGATGATGCAGGTAGAGGTGAGGAAGAAGTCCGGGTGTATAATCTTCATTCCGTAGTAAATGAGGGTGGGGACTACACCGCTGATCATCCATGCGCCACTTAGCGCGCCGATAATCAACAGTATGATAATGGCGGAGGATACGCCTGCGATGTTATTGGTAATGGCTATTTCATAATCTTTCCAAGGAATCCGGTAGAATGTTATTCCGATGAATATGCAAACTGCCGTAGTGGTGAGCAGGGACACCTGGCTTCCGCCATTTAGAGCATCGCTTCCAAAAGTGCGGATAGTGGCAAACAACATTCCTATTAAAATAATGATGGGGAAAAGGGATACGATAGGAGAAGGAATTTTCTTTGTTGGACTCATGCGCTATGTTGCTATAAAATATAATGCGGCAAAAATATAACAAAACAGCCGAATCCTTTTTCTTTTTTCTTTTCTGCAAATAAATATTATTAATTCTTTGCGTTTACTTGGAATTTTAACAGCAGCTCTGAGTCTGCATTGATGTTTCGGGGATGTGTAGGGCTTATGAAGAAATCCCTTTCCACTGCCAATTTTCTTGTGGTATGAGGCAGTGAAAAGGGGCTTTGGTGTTTTTCAATAGTATTTTATACTTCTACTACGGTTTCCATTGTTTCCGGCTTGGGCTCTGCTGTCAGGTCACGATAGATAACGGCACTGCATCCGAGTGCTGCTACGGTGTAGACAATGCTTACAAGGAACAGGAGGAACATTGCGAATCCGCCGTCTGCAATGGCAAATATAATCCACAAAAGGATATAAAACGCCACTCCCAGTAAAAGCGATACGCCGAAGATGGTCCACTTGTAACCATAAGTGGCCTTGTTGCTTTGAATCATGGCTTCGCCCGGAGCCACGCCTTTATCGAGTAGGATATAAATTGCAAGTGACCAACCTATGGATATGATGATGCCCGGTACAATCATGAAAAATAGGGCGGGAATAATGGCAAGATACATCAAACCTATCAAAGTGAAGTATTCTCCCATGAACTTACGGTATTTCCCATCAAAAATGAATAGGGGAGAAATGACCCTTCCTTTACTCAGCTCAATAGGAATGGTTGTCATGGCGATTGTAGTACCTACATTTAAATAGGGAATCCAGATTGTAAGCAGCCAAAGTATGGTAGCTCCCAACATGGATATTGCATTTTTAATGCCTAAACCGATACCTTCGGAGATAACTCCGGCTACTGTAATTTTCCGTTGTGCGTCCATAGCAAGATAATTTTTGATGAATATTTACTTATTTATGTCATTTCTGACAAATATATAACTTTTATAAAGAAAAACAAAACATATCGAAACTTATTTTATAAAAAAAAGAGAGGATTGCCTAAACAGGGTAAAGTCTTGTTAATGCATTCTTTCCTTATGGCAAATGGTGATTAGGAGGGATAACATTGTTAGTCCGGCGCCTATACCGGTAACACCTGCCCAGCCCCATGTGTGCCAACAACTGCCGGCGAGGAAGGTTCCCAATGACCCACCTATAAAATAGGTTGTCATAAAAATGGTGTTTACCCGGTTGGATGCCGAAGGGCAGATGTCGAATATGCTGGTTTGGTTACTGAGCTGAATACATTGCATGCCAATGTCAATCAGTATAACTCCGGCAATGATACCGGCGTATGTGTTTCCGCAGAAGTAAAGCGAAGCCCATGCACACAAGATCAGTCCGCAACCCATGAAGTTAAAGTTGCGTATCCCTACTTTTTTCACATACTTTCCAACGAAAGATGCGGTCAGTGCACCGGCTATTCCGCACAGCCCCAAAATGCCGATTACATCGCTGTTGGCATAGAAAGGCGCTTCGCCCATTTTGAAAGCGAGACACGACCACATGGCTAAGAAAGAGCCGAATGCGATGCCGGCGCGTATGGAGTAGATGCGTAGGGCAGGGTAGTCTTTGATAAGTGAAAAGAGCGATTTCATTAAGTCACCGTATTTTCCCCGGAAGCTCGGCTGTATGTCCGGCAGGACTTTCAGGACTATAATGGCGCATAGCAGCATCATGCCTGCCGCGATGAAATACATCTCGCGCCAGCCTAAGTGGTTGAAGGCGCCGATTCCGATGATGCCGCTGATTGAATTCTTCGGTATCTTTACCAAACCAGTATGCCGGTGAGCAAGCCGGAGATGACGACGCCTACGTTGCGTCCTTTATTCTCCGGGCGGGAGAATTGCGAGGCTATCGGTACGAAGATTTGCGGGATCATGGAGCAGATACCGGTAATGAGTGAAGCTCCCCAAATGATATAGATATTGGGTGCTGTGGCTATGGCTATAAGTGAAAATATCAGTAAAGTGAAGTTAATCAGGATGATCTTTTTCCGTTGGTAAAGATCGCCTAACGGCACGATAAACAGCAATCCCAATGCATAGCCAACTTGTGTAATCATTGCAATGAGATTTGTTTTAAACTCGGACACACCCAATTCGTGACGTATCACGTTCAACAAGGGTTGGTTGTAGTACAAATTCGCTACGGAAATACCTGCTACGATAGCAAGCGTCCAAAGTATATGTGCGGGCAATCCGCCGTTTTCTTTTAATTCAGCTTTCATGCTGCAAAGATAGGAAAAAGCAAAAAAACGAATGTCCTTTCAGCTTTGGTAAAAAAGAAAGTTATTAATTAGCCTAAAAGGTGTTTCATGATTTTTCCTTTGTTATAGTATTGTCTCAATCTTCAAATATGAGTATCTTAAATATTTTTTGTATGAAAAAAGGACATCAAATCAATGATATCCTTTTTATAATCCTTCTTCTTGTTTACATTAGAAAGTTATGAAAATTCAATATTAATATAATAGCATAGTTTTATTTTCAGGGACTAACTTTATTTGCAAATACTGCTTATTGTACCGGAATTTACAGCTGAATAAATTCGACATCGTCTACGGCTAATTCTTGCTTTCCAAAAGTGTAGTAGCCAAAACCGGTGTATTCTAATGGCATATAGCGAACTTTCAATATTTGTATTCCGTCCACAATAAAGGTGAGTACCTGACCATCACTTATAAGTTCCCATTCTTGATCTACTTTCTTCTTGTCTTTCCATATCACACCTTGTTGGATGACACCTACTACAGCACCATCTACGTGACGTTCAAAGCGTACCATTTCATTATTGAAATTGAAGCAGTAGAAGTTTCCGCCGTCTTTATAGTTAAAAACTAATCCTGTTGTCCTGTCGCTGGCTAACTTTTGGATGTTGACGTGAGTTCTTATCTTAAAAGGTTTCTGTACATCGAGTGGGGCATAACAATGCGTTTCGAAGAATGTATTTGCTCCCACTTTAGTTGCTACGCCACTTAATGCGGTAAGCGCAATTCCCAAACCTTTATTTTCACCTTTTGAAATAATAGTCATTTTTCCGCCATCTATAATTGCTGTTCCACTGTTGCTTTCGTAGGCACATTCTGTCCACTCAAGTGAGTTGGCATCGAACGTTTCTTTAAAGCTTTGTGCATAGGTTACCATTGTGGTAGCCAACGCTAATGTCATGATTCCAATAGTTTTCTTCATTTTTTATATTTTATTTGGTTGATAAATGTTATAAACTGCTTACTTTTCCAATCCGCGTCTGTAATTCCTCAATAATAGGTTCTAATTCTTTAGGTATTCTGTCTGCTTCTGTAAATTCTCCATGTCGGGCGGCATTGCTTCCTGCCACTTCTGAAGCGACTTTAATTTGAAATGCAACTCTTTTGGGAGTAGATATGTCTCTGATAGTAACTCTATTTCTTATTTGTTTTTCTGAAAGGGTAAAGGTCTTATATTGCCAAGGAGTTTGTAGATATCCACCATAAAGGTCAGTTGCAGCAATTTCTTCGAAATAATTTAGAAGGATTTGATGCAGAAGTTTCCATGCAGCACTTACGTCAACCTTATCTTCTTCTATTTTATAATACATCGGGTCAATATCTATTGTAAAGAACTTATTGACAATTCCTGATGCAGCAGACGCTCGGAAGAAGCCGTCTTGTTGCAAGGAAAAAGAAAGACTGCTTCGCTTGTCTTCACCATAGTATTTAGTTAATATGGGTTTATACTCATTACATTCACAGCGGATAATCACTACATCACTTTTTTTCTTGGGACGAGTGAATTCAGCATATCCATAACCTGCTAATGTGTTATTGACATAGATAGCAGCCTCCTTAGGTTCTACTGTGATTTTTATTACTTTTGTTTTTTTAGCAGCATAGATACTGGTGATGAGTGCAAATAAGCAACTCATCAGAATTAGACTTCTTTTCATATTGGTTGTATAAATATATTGGTTATCTAATTTGTGGCTTTATTTGTTGACCAGAAGAATACCGGTAGTCTTTAGGAATGGCTAGTTCAAACAATTGATTCTTTTTACCTTTTACGTAAAAGGTCCTGCTATATATTTCGATACCATTTTCCCGACATGACACGTTGATATAATCATCCCCTTTAGGGACAATGTAGTGTATTAGTCCTCTTCCTGCATATTCATCATTGACATATATTTCTATATGTTGCTCATCACATGATAAGTTGATGGGAATACTACTTGCACAGGATGCCAGACTTAGAATTGTGAATGTTGTAATAATAAGTTGTTTCATAGCCTTTCCTTTTACAGGAGCAAAATTAGCGTATGTAATCTTTTCTGTCTTTCTTTTGTGGTCAGTATAAATCACAGTTCTGTGAAAAAAAATCACAGTCAGCCAACTCTTGGATATAGTAATTGAAGAAGTTATGATGCAGAACTAAAGAAATTCTGAACAAGAGTATTGTGTCTATGCTTTCACGTTTGAAGATAGAGTACACATTAGTACGTTCACAGCAGAGTTTGTTTGCAAACCAAGTGATAGAGCGTTCTTGGCGGTGGAGCTCTTCTTTAATTAATTTTCCGATGTGTATCATGCTGAAATAAAAAAGGCGGAACCATTCAATGCTTATTTTCAATCTGAGGTACCGCCAAGCACCTTGCACGTAAATAAGCACGAACAGTTCACGCCCCAAACGAGCGTGAACTTTCATCTGCTTATTCTCACGTGCTTCAAATTGGCGGTTTTCAGATTGAGAGAATAAGAGCAAAAGCTCAAATATCTTTAATGAGTATAGGAATGGAAACGCTTTTCCAAATGTTTTTTGTTTTAAACTAAAATAGGAGAATACTCCCGAAAGAGTATTCTCCTTATATAAAAGTAACTTAAATTACTTATTCAAAGCAGTAGCTACGTCAACCGCACAAGCCACTGTACATCCTACCATCGGGTTGTTACCGATACCCAGGAATCCCATCATTTCCACGTGAGCAGGAACTGATGAAGAACCAGCGAACTGAGCGTCTGAGTGCATACGGCCCATTGTATCCGTCATGCCGTAAGAAGCAGCGACACTGCATCCTTGTAAGACTTTGCAAGCTGTTATTAATCAATGCTATAATAGCAATGGGTAAACTCCTTGTTAATAAATAAAAGAACGAATTATCAAAAAGGGCTGCATCATGGGCAAATGCCTATGCGTTATCCTTTAGATGAGAGTACTCCTAATGAAGTTAAGACCGTAATCTAATCTGCGTATCAATGAAGTATAAATTTCCGTCTATGCCATAAAGTACATTATTGGGAACTGCATCAAACACTTCATAGTCCGAATTGTGGTATTCGTCGTAATAGTCCATTTCAAAGCCTAATGCTTGCATATAAGCGGCTATCTCATCTTCCGTAGCTTCTCGTTCAGCTAATATATAAGGTTGTACGAGAACTGCGCAAAATTCTTGCTGACTGTTATAAGCGAAGCCTATCATTTGATAAGGCACATTGCCAAAGAACTTGTTATGTGCAGCAATGCGGATGAAGAAGTTCTCTAAATCATCCCCTGCGTACTCAAAGTCGTTTAATTTTACAACAGACACATTACCATCATGGAACACTTCATTCTCACCACCTCTATCCATATAAGTAATGTTGAGGTGTGATAAGTCAATCCATAGACCATTGTCATTGGCAAACTTTATCAGTTCTTCTGTTTGTCTTCTCTTATAGCCCTCTGTTGATTCAGTTTCTCCTGCTGCTTCCTTACTTCTTCTGGCGATGCAGGTCGCTTGCTCCAAGAGGCTATTGATTGACGAGTGCGTTCTATCCATTCTTTGTGAAATTCGTTGATGTATTCCATAATTTGTTTGATTATGAGTTTAAGACAAAGGTAATCATTCCTCTTTTAATAGCAATGCTTTGGTTGTTATATTCTTGCGAATGGGGTGTTGTGGAACATTCTATAAAAGAGAAGCAGCATAAGAGTTCCCTCAAATGCTGCTCTGTCTTAAATTAGTTTGGCAATTAGTCAATTTTCTTGTAAGTGGTTGTTGTAATGTCGTCCAACTCCAAGCTACCATCGTCCAGATTGTCCCAGTCCTCAAAGGCAAGTACCAACTTAGTAGCTGTAAGTTCATTGATAGTAAGGACATCAGAATAGCCATCACTGTAAGAGAGGGTTAGTTTATTGTCTTTCAAAGACCAGCGGCTTGTTTCTGTATATCCACCTTCAACGCGGCTCTCTATGCAAGTACCATCAGCTTTGAACTCTAATAGGGCATTGGTATATGCTTCATCAGAAGTTACTACTTCTTTACCATTCTCCACTTTGTGAATCTTCTCCCAAGTGGACTGCCATTTACCTATAAGGTTAGCTTGTTCAATGATAGTCTGTTCTTCTTCTTCATCACTACATGCTGTAAAGTTTACAGCCAAGATGACCATTAATAAGGTCATTCCAATTAATCTAAATGTTCTCATTTTGAATTAAAATATTTATTGTAAGTAATAATA